>Ga0079218_10000008_pt1 | contig 40917 bp, 40 predicted proteins | sample NCCompost_FD_77181 | JGI IMG/M metagenome (GOLD analysis project Ga0079218, IMG submission 77181) | Agricultural soil microbial communities from Utah to study Nitrogen management - NC Compost | ecosystem: Environmental > Terrestrial > Soil > Agricultural land | place: USA: Utah | collected... | reverse complement strand
CGCTAGTATAAAGGTTGAGTGCGGGTGGTAGGACTCGACGTGGGCGAACGCCGCATCGGTGTGGCCATCAGCGATGCGACCCGCACGCTGGCGCGACCCGTGGGCGTGCTGTCGATCGCGCGGCTCGACGCCGCGGCGGTTGCGCGCGCCGCCGACGAAATCGGGCGGCTCTCCGCCGAGGACGACGGCGTTGCCGCAATCGTCGTCGGCCTTCCGCGCCGTCTCGACGGCCGTCCCACCAGCCTCACCGCAGGCGTCCAGACCTTCGCGTCGCAGCTTGGCGCACGCACCGGGCTGCCGGTGGCGCTCCAGGACGAGCGGCTCACCAGCGTGGAGGCCGAAAGCCGACTCGCCGAGCACGACAAGGACTGGCGCTCCCGCAAGAAGCGGCTCGACGCGGCCGCCGCGGCCATCATCCTGCAGGACCATCTCGACGAGTTGCCACGGTGAAGCGATTCCTGCTCAGACTGCTGCTCGTCCTCGTCGTGGCCGGACTCGGTGCGGGCGCCGCCGCCGGCTACCTGGTGTGGACTCGCATGCACCAGCCGTTCATGGCGTTTGCGGGCGAACTGTTCGTGCAGATTCCCCAAGGCGACGGCTCCGGCGCGATCGCGCGCCGGCTCGTGGACGCGGGCGTCGTGGCCGACTCGTGGACCTTCCGCGCCGCGGTCCGGTGGTCGGGGCGCGGGCAGACGCTGCAGGCGGGGGAGTATCGCTTTGCCGACGCGGCATCGCCGCTCGACATCGTGGAGCGCCTGGCGCGCGGCGACGTCTACACGATCGCGATCACCTTTCCCGAGGGGCTCACGATCGACGAGATGGCCGGCGTGTTCGAGTCGCGTGAGCTCGGCACGGCGCAGTCGTTCCGCGCGGCGGCACGCGACGTGAGCGCGATCGCTGAGCTCGATCCGGCCGCGCGCAACCTCGAAGGCTATCTGTTTCCGGAGACCTATCCGGTGTCGCGCGATGCGGACGCGGTGTCGCTCGTGACGGCGATGGTCGAGCGCTTCAAGGCGGTCTACGCCGAGCTCGCCAAAGACCGCCAGGCGACTGGCCTCACCACGCGTCAGGTGGTCACGCTCGCTTCGCTCGTCGAGAAGGAAACGGCGCGTGCGGAAGAGCGGCCGATCGTGGCGGCGGTCTATCGCAACCGCCTCGCGATCGGCATGGGGATGCAGGCGGACCCGACCGTGATCTACGCGCTGCGGCAGCGCGGGAAGTACAACGGCAACATCCGCCGGGTCGATCTCGCCATCGACTCGCCGTACAACACCTACCGCTATCGCGGCCTGCCGCCCGGTCCGATTGCCGCCCCCGGCCGCGCGGCGCTCGAAGCGGCGCTGGCGCCCGCGGAAGCGAAGTATCTCTATTTCGTCAGCCGGAACGACGGCTCACACGTGTTCGCCGAGACGCTGCGCGAGCACAACGCGAACGTGCAGAAGTTCCAGGTCGAATACTTCAGGTCAAGTAGGGCGGGTAGGTCAGGTGGGTCGGGTAGGGGGTCTGGTAGGTAGCGAGGTGACCCAGCTGACTATTCCACGTACTTAGGCGCTTTGGGCAAGGCGGCGTGCGTGATCTTGTCGTGCTCGATCCAGAGCGTCGCGCCGGACTGCTTCAGGAACGACTGCAGCGAGGCCCGGCTCTTCGCCGACATCGCGGCGTCGAACTCGAACGACGGCGTCCGGCCGGTCGTGATCTCCTCGGGGTAGTGATAGAGGTCGCCGCCGAGCACGACGGGGCCGGTCTTGGCCAGCTTCACGAACAGCACCTGGTGCCCCGGCGTGTGTCCCGGCGTCGTCTTCACCACCACGGTGCCGTCGCCGAAGATGTCGAAGTCCTCGTTGTTCAGGATCCGCGTCTTGGCCGTCTTGAGCGCGCTGTAGCTTGCCGGCTGGATGATCCCCTGCGGCTTGTCGCTGAACATGAAATCGTGCTCGGCCTTCTGCACGATCCACGTGGCTCCGGCAAACAGGTTGGCGTTGGCGGTGTGATCCGAGTGGTAGTGCGACATCACCAGGTAGCTGATGTCCGACGGCTTGTAGCCGGCGGCCTCCATCTGCGGCACCAGTTTCTGGCTCGCGGTGAGGATCCCTTCCTTCGCGCCGCCGCCGCCCGGCGGGAAGTGCTCGTCGCCGATGCCGCCGGTGTCGAACATCACGGTGCCGCGCGGGTGGACGATGAGGTACGACACGTTGACGAAATCCACTTCCCTCAGCTCTTCGCGCGTGAAGCCGAAGAGCTTCGGGTCGAGCCCCGTGATCTCGCCGTTGTCGAAGACGTAGAGCCGCAGTGGCGGCGCCGCCGGCACGTTGTGGGCCTCCGGGCCGGTGGAGCAGGCCGCCGCGGCCACGACGGCAAGCGCGAGAACAAGGCGTTTCATGTTCGGCTCCTTCATTCGCGGCCGCCGCGTTCGCCCCACTTCAGCTTCTCGCGGAGGAGCTCGAAGTAGTTGCGGGCCGGCGCCTTCACGAGCTGCAGTGCGCGTTCCGAGCGCCGGATGCGCACGACGTCGCCGGCGTGCAGCGGATACCCCGTCTGCCCGTCGTAGGTCACGAAGATCTCGTCCTTCGCGTCAGCGACCGTCGGCCGCACTTCGATGAGCTCGCTGGCGGGCACGACGATCGGCCGGTTGGTCAGCGTGTGCGGTGCGATCGGCGTCAACACGAGCGCGTCCACGCGCGGGTGAACGATCGGTCCGCCGGCAGCCAGGTTGTACGCCGTGGACCCGGTGGCCGTGGCCACGATGAGGCCGTCGGCCTTCACCTTGGTCACCAGGTTGTCGCCCACCGAGATCGTCAGCTCGATGATGCGCGAGAGCGCCGCCTTGGTGAACACGACGTCGTTCAGCACCACGTGCGAATCAGTTCGCGTGGTGCCCCGGCGCATCTCGGCCGCCAGCATGGCGCGCGGTTCGATGACCGCCGTGCCGGCGAGGACGGCCTCGAGCGACGGAAGCATCTCGTCGATGCGCGTTTCGGTGAGGAAGCCGAGGCTGCCGAAGTTGACGCCGAGCATCGGAACGTCGCGGCCCGACTGCGCGATGCGCGTGGCCATGGAGAGGAGCGTCCCGTCGCCGCCCAGGACCACGACGAGATCGACGAGCCCCGGCAGCGCGTCGCGCGTGGCGTGCGGACACCCCACGGCGAAGTCGGTGAGGCCGGCGGTCTCGTCTTCATAGACCGGCTCGATCTGGCGTTCCGTGAGCCACTCGCCGAGCTGCTCGAGCTGTTCGGCCGCCGCGGTGAGGCCGCGTTTGGCGACGATGCCGACCCGGGTGACGGAGGGGGCTGGCATTCAGGCGCGGGCGCGGTGTTCGGGGGACGGCCGCAGATGGAGCAGGAACTCGACGTTGCCCTTCTGGCCGGTGATGGGAGACGGGGTGGAACCCACGCGCGTCAATCCTACCTCAGCGCCCGCGGCGGTCACTTCGGCCAGCACGCGCTCGTGCACGGCGGGGTCGCGGATGATGCCCTTGCGCACCTCGTCGCGTCCGGCTTCGAACTGCGGCTTCACGAGCGCTACCACGTCGGCGCCCGCCCGAAGGACGCTGGTCGCCGCCGGCAAGATCTGGCGCAGCGAGATGAACGAGACGTCGATGACCACGACGTCGACCGGCCCGGGCAGATCGGCGAGCGTCAGATGCCGGGCGTTGAAGTGCTCGATGACGACGACCCGCGGGTCGTTGCGCAGCCGCCAGTCGAGCTGACCGTGCCCGACGTCGAGCGCCACCACGCGGGCCGCGCCGCGCTGGAGCAGCACATCGGTGAAGCCGCCGGTGGAGGCGCCGATGTCGAGCGCCTCGCGGCCGGCGACGGCGATGCCGAAGGTGTCGAGCGCATGCGCGAGCTTGAGGCCGCCGCGGCCGACATAGGGGTGGTCCGGCGCCTGCAGCGTGACCTCGGAGTCGGGATCGACCAGCGTGCCCGCTTTGGTCACCACGCCGCCGTTCACGCTCACCAGGCCGGCAAGCACGACGGCCTTGGCGCGCTCACGCGAGGGGGCCAGGCCGCGGTCGAGCACGAGTTGATCGAGACGAAGACGAGTCATGTGGTCAGGTAGGTCAGGTAGGTCAGGTAAGCCGGGTGGGGAAACCTCTTACCTACCAGACCCACCTTCAGTTTCGTCGCTCAACGATCCACCGTCCGATGCCGAGCAGCCAGGAGTTGGCCAGGCCAGCACGGTCCAACGTCTCGGTCGCGCGAGCAATACACGCGTCCGCCATGGCTCGGGACTGGTCAATCCCGTACAGCGCCGGGTAGGTGGGTTTGCCCGCCGCCGCGTCCTTGCCCGTGCTCTTGCCGAGCTGCGCCGCATCGCCCTCCACGTCGAGGATGTCGTCCACGATCTGGAACGCGAGGCCGAATTCCGCCGCCGCGCTGTCGATCGCCGCGATTTGCCCGTCGTTCCCCCCGCCCAGCACCGCACCGGCGACGGCCGACGCCCGAATGAGCGCGCCGGTCTTCTTCGCGTGCATCGCCGCCAGCCCCTCGCCGTCGAGCGGCGGGGTCGTGTGGCCCCGCGGGTCGGGCGTGACACACGCGAGGTCGATCGCCTGCCCGCCGACCATCCCGACCGGACCGGCCGCTTCGGCAATCACTCGGATGGCGCGGAGCACGCGCACCGGGTCGCCCTCGATCCCGGCGAGCACGTGAAACGCTTCGGTGAGCAGCCCATCACCCGCCAGGATGGCCATGCCTTCGCCGGCGACGACGTGCAGCGTCGGCCGCCCGCGGCGCATCGAGTCGTCGTCCATGGCCGGAAGATCGTCGTGCACGAGCGAGTAGGTGTGAATGAGCTCGATGGCGCACGCCGCTGGCAGCGCCGCCGCCGTGTTTCCGCCGACGGCCTCGGCGCTGGCAAGACAGAGGACGGGGCGGAGACGCTTGCCGCCGGCCGTGAGGCTGTAGCGCATGGCCTCAGCCACGGAAGCCGGACAGTCGGGTGGTGAGGGGAGCAGGGTGGCGAGTGCGGCCTCGACCTCGGCCCGCCGCGCGTGCACGTACTCGGCGACGGCCGTCGCGCCGGTCATCGCGGCCGTGGCGCCGCGTCGTCGTCGGCGTCGAGATCCGCCGGTGCCGCCTTGAGCTGACCGCGCTCGTTGAGAATCTCGATACGGCGCTCGGCTTCCTCGAGGCGGCTGTGGCAGAACCGGGACAGATGGACACCGCGCTCGTAGAGCTGCAGCGAGGCTTCGAGCGCGAGGTCGCCCTCTTCGAGCTTTTTGACGATCGTTTCGAGCTCCGCGATCGCCGCTTCGAAGTCCTTAATGGTCGTCGGTTCCATTCGGTTTCATGATCTCACGGACGTCGCAGCGCAGCTCGCCATCGTGCAGCGTCACCCGCACCGAGTCCCCTGGGGCGGTCTCCGACGCGCGGCGCAGCACGCGGGTGCGGGTGTCGTCCCAGCACACCGCGTAGCCGCGCCCGAGGACGGCCAGCGGGCTGAGGGAGTCGAGCCGCGCCGCCGCGCTGCCCAGCCGGCCTTCGAGCCGCATCCGACGGCGCGACGCGCCGGCGCCGAGCGCCGACGTCGCCGCCTGCAGGCGGGCCCGGACGGCGGCGAGCCGGTGCCGCAGGTCGAAAGTGTCGAGCGCGGCGCGCAGCGTGCGATGCCGGCGCGCCCGGGCGTCGAGCCCGGCGAGTATCGCGTCGCGGAGATCGGTCGTGAGCTCGGTTGCCCGCCGGCTGCGCATCAGGACGCGGCCGTGAAAGCCGCCGTACCCGGGCCGCCCTTCGAGACTGCGCAGCCGCGCCTCGAGACGGTGCAGCCGCGAGTCCTGGCTCGAATCGAGGCGCTGCGACAGCCGATCGATGCGGGCCTGCACCTCGTCCTTGCGCGCCACCACGAGCTCCGCGGCCGCCGACGGCGTCGGTGCCCGGAGATCGGCCACGAAGTCGGCGATGGTCACGTCGGTCTCGTGCCCGACGGCGGAAATCGTCGGCACGGCGCAGCCCGCGATCGCACGCGCGACGACCTCCTCGTTGAACGCCCACAGGTCTTCGATCGATCCGCCGCCGCGCCCGACGATCACCACGTCCACGCCGCGCACCTTGCCGATGGCGGCGAGGGCGCGCGCAATCTCGAGCGCGGCGCCCTCGCCCTGCACGCGCGCCGGGCGGATGACGATGTGCGCGTTGGCGTAGCGGCGGCGCAGCACCCGGATGATGTCGCGGACGGCGGCGCCGTCGAGCGAGGTGACGACGCCGATCTTGCGGGGCAGCACCGGCAGCGCGCGCTTCCGGCGCGGATCGAAGAGCCCTTCGGCCGACAACCGTTCCTTGAGCTGCTCGAACGCGAGCTGGCGGGCGCCAAGCCCCTCCGGCTCGAAGTGCTCGCAGACGAGCTGATACTCGCCCTTCGGGTCGTAGACGCTGACGCGGCCGCGGGCCACGACACGCATGCCGTCCTTGGGTGTGAAGCGCAGGAAGCGGAGCGAGCCGCGGAACATCACGCCGCGGATCTGCGCGCCCTGGTCTTTGAGCGTGAAATAGAGGTGCCCGGTATTCCACACCTTGCAGTTCGACAGCTCGCCCTCGACCCACATCTCGAAGAACTGGCGCTCGAGAGTGGTGCGGATCTGGGCGGTGAGCTCGGAGACGGTGAGGATGCGGCGGGCGCGGGCAGGTGGTTCGTCGGGGCGCTCGTCCTCGGGCGGCTCTTCGAACGGCAGATCGAAGAACGTGCTCATGTCGTGCCGCCGAGCGCCAGCAGGTCGCGCTCGCCGAGATTGACCCGCAGGATCGCGGTGGCCTTGCCGGTGGCGTCGTCGGCGTCCACGATCACGCCATTGAGGCGCGGGTTGCCCGTGGCCGGCTCGAACTTCGACGGCATGCCCGTGAGGAAGCGTGAGAGCGCCGGCTCGCGCTCCATGCCGATGATCGAATCGTGCGGGCCGGTCATGCCGGCGTCGGTGAGGTATGCCGTGCCGTTCGGCAGGATGCGTTCGTCGCCGGTCTGCACGTGTGTGTGGGTGCCGACCACCAGCGTCACCTTCCCGTCGAGGTGCCAGCCCATGGCCACCTTCTCGCTCGTGGCTTCGGCGTGGAAATCCACCACGATGATGCGTGCCTTTCCGCGCACCGCTTCGATCTCCTTGAGGACCACGGCAAAGGGATCGTCAAGCGGCGTCATGAACACGCGGCCCATGACGTTGACGATGCCGACGGGACGCCCGTCGCCCGATTCCGCCACGTACGAGCCGCGGCCCGGGGCGCCGGCGGGGTAGTTGGCGGGGCGCAGCAGCCGGCGCTCGGTGGCGATGTAGTCCAGCGCCTCCTTCTTGTCCCAGACGTGGTTGCCGGAAGTCATCACGTCCACGCCGTACTCGAGAAGCGTATCGCCGATGTCCTTGGTGACGCCAAAGCCGGCGGCCGAGTTCTCCGCGTTGGCGATCACGAAGTCCACGCCGTGGTGGGCGACGAGCCCCTTGAGCCCCTTGCGCAGGAGCTCACGGCCCGGCCGTCCGATGATGTCGCCGATGAAGAGCAGCCTCATGCCACGGGCGTATCCGGAGTGACGACGGGGACGTGATGGGCGCGGCCCCGGCGTTCGATCAGCTTGGGCAGCACTACCGTCAGTTCACCCATGCGCAGCGTGGCGCGCGCCCGCGGGATGTCGAAGGCGCCGGTCAAGCGCACCGCGCGCGCGAAGCGGCCGAAATCGCGCTCCACCAGGTGATAGGCCGCTTGGGGGACCGTCGGCGCCGGCGCCTTCTCTCCGGCCACGATCACGACACCGCTCCGGAAGAGGACCCGCAGCGCCTGGCTGGGCACGCCGCAGGTGTCCACGACCAACTCGACGGCGGCGTCGGTCTCGAAGACGTCCACGAGAGGACGGCACTGGCCCGGGTACGCGCCAGGGGCGCTGCCGAGGCTGCGCGCCAAGTCGTCGAAGAGCTCCCGGATGTCGTCGCCCAGCTCGCCTGACTCGCCCGGCGGAAACAGCGTGAAATGAGCCACGATTTGCCCATCATGGCAACGGATGCCTCCGGCCGTCAAAGGCTAAGATATGAGTAATAGACACTAAGAAAATCTGCTTGACATCGACTAATCACTTGCTAAGATGTTCTTGGAGCCGGAAAGGCACGAGCTCCTTGGAGCGAACAGCAATGAGCAAAGTGATTGGAATCGACCTCGGCACGACCAACTCCGTCGTCGCAGTGATGGAGGCTGGGGAGCCGGCGGTCATCGTCAACCAGGAAGGGGCGCGGACCACACCGTCGGTCGTGGGCTTCTCCAAGGACGACCGCCTGGTCGGCCAGGTGGCGAAGCGCCAGGCCGTGACGAACCCCGAGAACACGGTGTCCTCGATCAAGCGGTTCATGGGGCGGAAGCACGCCGAGGTCACACAGGAAGCCGGCCGCGTGCCCTACGCGGTGGTGAAGAACGACAACGGCGACGCGTGGGTGGACGTGCGCGGCAAGAAATACTCGCCGCCCGAAATCTCCGCGATGGTGCTGCAGAAGCTGAAGACGGCGGCCGAGGACTATCTCGGCGAGAAGGTCACCGACGCCGTGATCACGGTGCCGGCGTACTTCAACGACGCCCAGCGGCAGGCCACCAAGGACGCTGGCAGGATTGCCGGCCTCAACGTCCTGCGCATCGTCAACGAGCCGACCGCGGCCGCGCTGGCGTACGGGCTCGACAAGAAGAAGGACGAGACGATTGCCGTGTACGACTTCGGCGGCGGCACGTTCGACATTTCGGTGCTCGAGGTGGGCGAGGGCATCGTCGAGGTGAAGGCCACCAACGGCGATACGCACCTCGGCGGGGACGACCTCGACCAGCGCGTCATCGAGTGGATCGTCGCGGAGTTCAAGAAGACCGACGGCGTCGATCTGTCGAAGGACCGTATGGCCGTCCAGCGCCTCAAGGAAGCGGCGGAGAAGGCCAAGATCGAGCTCTCGACCGTGCTCGAGACCGACATCAGCCTGCCGTTCATCACGGCGGACGCGAGCGGCCCGAAGCACCTGCAGATGAAGCTGACGCGCGCCAGGTTCGAGTCGCTCGTGGGGGATCTCCTCGAGCGGTCGATGGCGCCGGTGCGCCAGGCGCTCGCCGATGCGGGTCTGAAGCCGTCGGACATCGACGAGGTGGTCCTCGTGGGCGGCTCGACGCGCGTGCCGAAGATTCAGCAGCTCGTGAAGGAGTACTTCGGCAAAGACCCGCACAAAGGCGTCAACCCGGATGAAGTCGTCGCCGTGGGCGCGGCCATCCAGGGCGGCGTGCTGAAGGGCGAAGTCAAGGACGTGCTGCTGCTCGACGTGACGCCGCTGTCGCTCGGGCTCGAGACGCTCGGCGGCGTGATGACGACGCTCATTCCGCGGAACACGACGATTCCGACGAAGAAGAGCGAGACGTTCTCGACCGCGACCGACAACCAGACGAGCGTCGAGGTGCACGTGCTGCAGGGCGAGCGCGAGTTCTCGCGCGACAACCGCACGCTGGGCCGGTTCCAGCTGGTGGGCCTGCCGCCGGCGCCGCGCGGCGTGCCGCAGATCGAGGTCACGTTCGACATCGACGCCAACGGCATCGTCAACGTCGCGGCCAAGGACGTCGCCACGGGCAAGGAGCAGCGGATCGCCATCACCTCATCGTCCGGTCTCGACAAGTCGGAGGTGGAGCGGATGGTGAAGGACGCGCAGGCGCACGCCGCGGAAGACAAGACGCGCCGCGAGCTGATCGACGCGCGCAACCAGGCCGACTCGCTGGCCTACGCCGCCGAGAAGACGCTGAACGAGAACCGCACGAAGGTCGAAGTCGGTACCGCGAGCCAGCTCGAATCCGCCATCGCGTCGCTGCGCGAGGCGGTGAAGGGCGACGACGTGGCGGCGATCACGGCGGCGAGCGAGCAGCTGCAGCGCGCCTCGCACGCGGTCGCCGAGCAGCTCTACAAGGCGCAGTCGCAGCCGGGTCCGCAGTCCGGTGGTCAGTCGGGCGCGGGCAAGGAAAGCGACGTCGTCGAGGGAGAAGTGGTGGAGGTCTAAGGACCCGTTTTCGTACGGGCGGGTCTCGAGACCCGCCCGACCAGAGGAGAAAGGATCATGACCGTAACCAGAATTGACCCGTTTGCTGAATTCGCCCGCCTGCTGGCCGATGCCGACGGCTGGGTGCCGCCGGTGGACATCTACGAGACCGAAGCGCACGACCTCGTACTAAAGGCCGAGCTCCCGGATTTGGCCCGCGAGGACATCGAACTGACGGTCGAGCGCAACACCCTCACATTGAAGGGCACGCGCAAGCGGCCGGCGGAGGTGAAGGACGAGCAGATCCGCCGAATCGAGCGCCGCTACGGCTCGTTCTCGCGGTCGTTTGCCCTGCCCAACACGGTAGACGCCGGCAAGGTGACGGCTGACTACAAGAACGGCGTGCTGACCGTGAAGCTGCCGTTCCGCGAGGAAGCCAGACCACGCACCATCAACGTCGAAGTGGCGGCCTGAGTGCCCTCCAGGTGGCCGGGTCTAATAGCGAACCGGCGTTAAGCCGGTTTGCCAGATGCTGACCCGGCCACACACACCCAACCCGTGGTAGGCTAATCGTTTATGGCCGACACCACAGACCTGACCCCTGAGCCCGGGTCCGAGCTCGACGCCCCCGCAGCCCCGCGCCCCAAGGCACCGCCCATCGAGAGCCGCTTTCTCTTCGTAGACGTGGCCGCCATGCGGGCCAAGCAGCTCCGTCGCGGCGCCCTGCCGCGGCTGGACGACGCCGACGAGAACCACGAGGACCCGCGCCACCGCGTGCACCCGTTCAAGTCCGAGCGCGTGGCGATGGAAGAAGTGCGGCGCAATCTCGTGCTGTACGAAGTCCCCGAAACGAAGACGCCGGCCGCCGAATAGGGCAGCATCTCCCGGGCCCGCGCTTCGCGCGGGCTGGAACCCGGTCCGGGGTTCCGCCGTAACCACCGATTGACGATGGGCACGTTCCTGTTGCTCTGCATGATCGGCGTGGCGGCCATGCTGGTCATCGGCGTCATCGGCACCGTGGTGGGCGCGTTGTTCCACCTGGTTTTCTGGGTCGTCACGCTGCCGTTCCGCATCTTCTTCAAGATCGTCTTCGGCCTGGGCGGTGTGCTCCTGGGCCTGCTCGTCGCGCCCTTCGTGATCGTCATCGCCGTGATCGGCATGGTCGTAGCGCTCGTCGGCGGTGTTCTGTCGCTCGTGGCGCCGCTCCTGCCGGCGCTGCTGCTCGGACTGTTCGGGTGGGCCATCTACCGGCTCGGTTGGAAGAAGCCGGCCCCGCCGCCCCCGCCGCCTCCCGCCAGTTTCTGGAACTGACGAACCCGGCGCTTCTGGGCTACCCTCTACGCGGTCGAGCCCATGCGCCGCCTGCTTTCAACCGCTCTCGCCATCGTCCTCGCCGGGTGCGCCGCGCGCGGCGGGTTTGCCACCGCCCAGCAGCGTCCTGACCCTCCGCCCTACCGCATCCTGGTCAGCAACGACGACGGCGTCCGCGCGCCAGGCATTGCCGCCGTGGCGCAGGTGCTGCAGGCCATCGGCGAGGTCCACATCGTCGGGCCGGCCGAGAACCAGAGCGGCAAGGGGCATTCGATCGTCACCACCGAGCCGGTCTTCCGTGAAGACCTCACGCTGCCGAACGGCATGCGGGCCATCGGTCTGACGGCCACGCCGGCCAGCACCGTCAACATCGCCATCCGCAACATCGTGCGCCCCAGACCCGATCTCGTGGTGTCGGGCATCAACCGCGGCTACAACCTGGCCTATACCGCCTTCCTGTCGGGCACCGTGGGCGCCGCGCGCGAAGGGGCCATTCACGGCGTGCCGGCTATCGCCGCGTCGCTCTCGGAGGACGCCGCGCCGCGGGATTTCGTGGCCGCGGCCGAGGAAGTGCTCGGCGTGGCGCGTCGCGTCAAGCAGTACGGCCTGGCGCCCGGCACGTTCCTCAACGTGAACATCCCCGGTGTTCCGCCGGGCGGCTACAAGGGCTACATGGTGACGACGCAGGCGCGGGCGAAGAGCGGCGAGGAGAGCTTCGCCGAGATGAAGCACCCGTCCGGTCGCACCATCTACTGGAACGTATTCAAGGAGGGCGCGGGCAGCGCGCCCCAGGGCACCGACGCGTGGGCGGTGTCGCAGGGCTATGTGTCGGTGACGCCGATGCGCCTCGGCGAAGACGATCCGTCGCAAATGGACACGTGGCGCCAGATTTTCAAGTAGGGGACGATCGATGACCCGAGCGTGCGTGGCAATCCTGACGGTGGCCCTGTCGGCTGCCGTGCTCCCGGCGGCGGCCCAGACTCCGCGACCGAACATCGTTCTCATCGTCACCGACGACGTCGGCTACGGCGACATCGGCAGCTACGGCGCGCCCGACATCAAGACGCCGAATCTCGATCGCCTGGCGGGGGAGGGCGTGCGCTTCACTGATTTCTACGCTGCGCCAACGTGTTCGCCGACACGCGCGTCGCTCATCAGCGGCCGGTACTACCACCGGTTCCGGATCGAGCGTCCGCTGCCCGCGTCGGGGCCGGCGGGCGATCAAGGGCTGCGCCCCACGGGCCGCTCGCTGCCGGCGCTACTCAAGAGCGCGGGATATGCCACCGCCCTCCTGGGCAAATGGCACCTGGGCTACACGCCCGCGCTGAGCCCCAACGCGCACGGCTTCGACTACTTCTACGGGTTCAAGAGCGGCCTGATCGACTACTACCAGCACACGGACGGCGCCGGGCAGCACGACTTCTTCGAAAACGACAGCCCCGCGCACCCGGCCGGCTACAGCACCGATCTCTTCACGGATCGCGCCGTCCGTTTCATCGACGAGAACGCCTCGCGGCCGTTCTTCCTCGAGGTGGCCTACAACGCCGCGCACTGGCCGTTCCAGGTGCCGGACCGTCCGTCGGTGGCGCCGAACAACGCGCGGTTCGTGCAGCCGCATGACGAGAGCACGTCCACCCGCGCTGATTACGTGGCCATCCTCGAGCGCGCCGACCAGGGCGTCGGCAAGATCCTCGCGGCGCTGACGGCGCGCGGGCTCGACCGCAACACGCTGGTCGTGTTCATGAACGACAACGGCGGCGAGTGGCTGTCGCGCAACGCGCCGCTCTTCCATCGCAAGGACTCGGTGTGGGAGGGCGGCGTCCGCGTGCCGGCGATCATGCGCTGGCCTGCCCGGATTCCGGCCGGCCGGACGACCCCGCAGGTCGGCATCGTGATGGACGTCACGGCTACGCTGCTGGCCGCGGGCGGCGTGACCGTGCCCGCCGAGGCGCGGCCCGACGGCATCGACCTGCTGCCGATCCTGGAGGGGCGCGCGCAACCGGTCGAGCGCACGCTGTTCTTCCGCAACGCCGCCGGTGGCCGGCAGCAGCGCGCCGTGCGCCGGGGCAACTGGAAGCTGCTGGTGGACGGGCCCAACACGTTCCTCTTCGATCTGACGAAGGACATCGGCGAGCGCAACGACCTCGCGTCGGCGCGCGGCGACGTCGCGCGCACGTTGCGGCCACTGCTCGCGGCGTGGGAGAAGGACGTGGACGACGAGGCGGCCGCCACGCTCGGGCCGCTTCCAGGCCGGCCCGGCGGTCCCGGTGCGCCGGGGCGCCCTGCAGGTCCCGGACGTCAGGGCGGATCGGGGAACTGACGATGCGCGGAGTGCTGCTGGGAACCGCCGCACTCGTCGCCGCCGCGGCGCTCGTTCCGCCGCGCACGGCCGGGCAGGCCGCGCCCGACGTCACGTTCTCGAAGGACGTGGCGCCCATCTTCAACAGCCGCTGCGTCTCCTGCCACCGGCCGGGCGAGGTGGCGCCGTTCTCGCTGCTCTCGTTCAAGGATGCGCGGCCGTGGGCGCAGTCGATCAAGCACCAGGTCGAGACAGGCGCCATGCCGCCGTGGAAGGCCGACCCGCACTTCGGCGAGTTCCGCGACCCCCGCACGCTGACCGATCGCGAGATTGCGACGATCGCCGCGTGGGTGAATGGCGGCGCGAAGGAAGGCAATCCGGCCGACCTGCCGCCGGCGCCGCGCATCACCGAGGGCTGGCAGATCGGTACACCCGACGTGGTGCTGACGATGAAGGAGCCGGTGACGATTCCGGCGTCGGGCACGGTTCCATACGCCACGTATCCCACCGACTTCGTGCTCGATCGCGACGTGTGGGTGCAGGCGATCGAGATCCGTCCCGGCAACCGCCGCGTGGTGCATCACGCGGTGGCGCAGGCCGACCTGCCGGGCGTGAGCGTGGGGCCGGGCGGCTCGCAGAACGTGCACCTGTTTTCGCCGGGGCTCGAGGCGATGGTGTGGCGCGAGGGCTACGGCAAGTTCTTCCCCAAGGGCACCCGCTTTTCGTTCCAGATGCACTACAACGCCATTGGCCGTGAGACCACCGACCAGTCGAAGATCGGGTTGAAGTTCGCTACCGCACCGGTGCACACGCAGGTGAACACGACCATCGTGCTGAACAACACGCTGCTCGTGCCGCCGATGGTGCAGAAGCACGAGGTGATCGCGGCGTTCCAGTTCCCGAACGAGGCGCGTATCCACGCGCTGCGGCCGCACATGCATCTGCGCGCGCGGCTCGGCACGGCGTCGCTGATTCAGCCCGGCGGCGAGCGTCGCGTGCTGCTGCACATTCCGGACTGGGACGACTCGTGGCAGAACTATTACGTGCTCGCACGGCCCGCGCGAGTGTCGAAGGGCTCGATCCTGGAATACCTGGCGAGTTACGACAACTCGCCGGCCAACGCGCTCAACCCCGATCCGCGGCAGCCGGTGCCGTGGGGGCAGCAGGTGTGGGACGAGATGCACTCGGTGTACATGACGTGGACCGCGGTGAACGACCGCAACCGCACCGACGACGAGCCGATCCAGATCGCGCCGAGCCGCCTGTTCACCGGGACGGCAACGGCACGACGTTGACGACGAGCGCGCCGGGCGGCGATCCCTGCAGCCGCGTGCCCGCCGGCAGATCGATCGGCGGGTCGAACGCGTAGCGTCGATCCCATCCCGGCCGCGGCGTGAATTCGATGATCCGCCGGGTGGCGCCGTCCGCTGACGTCGCGTCCAGCGTCACCCGGGTTACGGTGGACGACGCGGAGGGATACACCGAGAGTAGGCGCACGCCGCCGCGGAGCGGCTGTCCGTCGAGCGCCAGACGCCGCACCGGCGTGCCGGAGGCGAAATAGAGCCCCAGCTCGCTGCGATCGCTCATCGCGTCGCGTTCGTGCTCCCACGTCTTCTTGTAGCGCACGCGGACGACGAGCTCCGCGTCATTCGGAACATCGAGCGAGGCCCCGTCGGGCAGCGGCACCGGCGTGTCGCCGGGCACCCACAGCGCAAGCAGGCGTTCGACGTCGCCGGCCTGCGTCGCCGTCTTCACCGAAATCTGCGCGCTCCGCACGAGCGATCGGGTGCCGGGTTTCAGGTCCACGGCGCGCAGCGGCCGCCGCGAGGTGGCGTCGAGCGGCAGCACGAACTCCTTCGTGAGCTCCGCCTGGTCGGCCGCCACGGCGGCCTCCGGCAGCGGCACGATGGCGTCGGGGGCGCCGAGGCTCCATGCCGGCGCCGGGGCCGGCGCGCCTGGTGGCGGCGCGTTGATCGGCGTGCCACCGGTGACCCACGTGAGGAGCACGTTGAGCTCGCGCGCCGTCAGCCCTTCGGCGTGCCGCAGGCGGGAGCCGTTCGACACCGCCGACCACGGCGGCATGTGTCCGGCGACGAGCTCCAGGCGGATGGACTCGCCCCACGGCACCGTGTCTTCCGCCGTGGTGAGCGCCATCGGCGCGGGACCGCCCGCGACGTGGCAGGCCGTGCAGCGGTCGCGCAGGATCGGCAGCACGTCCTCGGTGAAGGTGTAGGGCGACGTGATCGGTTTGTGCGCTTCGACGCGCCACGTGGTCGCGGCGGCCACCGTGGCCGCAACCAGCACGCAGGCTGCCGCAGCGTTCTTCGTCATGGCACGGGGTCGAAGGCTTCGAGCAGCCGCGAGACGGCGGCGTCGAACGCGGAGAACGCGCGCGCCACGTCCTCACCGTTCCCCGTATCGCCCACCGCGTCGAGCAGCCACGCGGTACGCACGACGTCGGCCAGCGCGGGCTCGGCGGTGCCGCGCTCGCGCACGCCGAGATGGGCGACGTGCGGTTCCAGCGCCACCGCCAGGTCCTTCGCCTGGAACGCCGGTACCCAGACCGATCCGTAGTCGCCTTTCTTGATCAATCCGTCGATCTCGAGGCGCCGCTTCCGCAGCTCGGCGATCATCTCGCCCATCGTCCCCGGCGGAGGCGTGGCAAGCGTCTCGCTCTCGGCCGGCGCCGCTGCCGTGGCCGGCGTCGCGGCTGGGGTGGAGGGTCTGGCCGAGGCTGCCTTCGGTCCCACGGGCTCGCGCGTGAGCTCGCGAAACGTGAAATCGAAACGGTATTCGGGCGCCTCCGCTTTGAAACGCACCTTCACGCTCACCGACGCCGGCAGCGCCGCGCGCGCGATGGTGGCCTCGAGCGACTTGCCGTCGCTCGACGGCTTCAGCGTGAAGGCCTGCTCCTCGATCGTCGTACGTGTCGCCGCGTCGAAGCGCTGGCGCGTGACCACGCGGCCGTTCATCGCGGCGAGCGCCGCGGGCGGCAGCGAGCGGGCATAGTCGTCGTAGACATGCAGCCGGAACAGCCGATCGCGCGGCAGCGTGCCCTCGAGGTGGTGCCACGTGTCGGGCGCCATGAAGAACTGGCCGCCGTGCTGCGGGTTGTGGTTGCCGTGCGGCCGCAGCGTGCGCTTGCCGATGCGCGGCGAGCCGTCGCGGCACACGCCGGGCTCGAGGAACTCGGCGTTCACCTCGCCGCGGCAGGTCCAGGAGAGCGCCACCACCACCGGCACCAGCGAGCGACCGCACAGCCGGCACGAGCCGGCCTGCGGCTCGACGACCACCGCGTGCACCGGGCACATCCACGACGCGTCGAGACGCACCGGGACCAGGTTCATCTTGCAGAGCGGGCAGCTGCCGGCCTTGGACTCGACGACGTCCGGATGCATCGGGCACGTCATCGACAGCGGCGGCAGCGGAGGCGCCTGGGCGGCGGGCGGGCGCCCCGTGCTCTGCGCGGCCGGCAGCGACGCGCCGGCCAGTACCAGTACGGAGGCCAGCACCGCGGCCAGGGACGCGACGCCGCTCGGGAGTGGGCGTGAGTGAGCCACTGATGTATCGTCTGCCTGCGAACGGCTTCAGTATGCCAAAAGCGGTTCTAATTGTTCTGTTCCTGGCGGGGCTGGCTCAGGCGCCAAGCGTGCCGGCGGCTCGCTTTGCCGGCGTCTGGGTGGGCACGCAGGGCTGGGCGATTGCCAACCCGCCGCCCGGTGCCCGCGCGGATCAACCAGTGACGCTCACCATCGCGGTGGCGGACGGCAAGATCAGCGGCACGCTCACGCCTTTCCTGGGCGGCGAGGAAGGCGCCACCATCGTCGACGCCTCGGTTGTCGGCGACGAGCTGCACGCCGCCGCCGTCGTCGGGACGCCGCGGGCGCCGGCCGCCGGCCGCGCGGCCCGCAACTGGAAGGACACGGTGGCCGTGCAACTGGTGCTCAAGAACGACGGGCTCAGCCTCAAGGGCCGGGCCGACGTCACCATGAGCGAAGTGCCATGGCTGGCGTTTCGGTACGACCTCAGCAAGAAACGCTCGCGCTACTGACCGGCGCTCAGAGCTTCACGAGCGCGAGGATCTCCTCGAGCACCATGTCCGGCACGTCTTCCTGGAGGTTGTGCCCGCCAGGCAGCGGCCGGCCGGTCACCTTGGTGCCGTGTTCCTTCCAGATGCCCATCACGTCGTAGAGACGACCCATCGCACCTTTTTCAGCCCACAGCACCCGCAGCGGGATCGTGATCTTCTTGCCGGCGTCCTGCTCGTCCCACTTGAGATCGATCGACGCGCTGGCGCGGTAGTCCTCGCACATGGCGTGGATGGTGGCCGGATCGGTCATCGTGCGCAGGTATTCCTTCTGCACGTCCGAGGTGGCCCGGGCCAGGGCGGCGTCGTTGGCCGCCTTCAGCTCGTTCTCCGGAGCCGGCGCATTGCGCAGGTAGTTGAACCAGTGCGGGTACGCCTGCGCGAACTCGATGGTGAAGTGCGTGTAGAGGTAGCGCGTCGGCACGATGTCGAGCACGGCGGCGTGCGTCACCACGTTCGGGTGGTCGAGCAGCAGGCGGTGCGTCACGCGCCCGCCGCGGTCCTGGCCGATCACGGGGAAGCGGTCGTAGCCGAAGTGCTTCATCACCTCGACCTGGTCCAGCGCCATGGCGCGCTTCGAGTAGTTGACGTGGTTCTCGCCGTCGGGCGGTTTGCTGCTGTCGCCGTAGCCGCGGAGGTCGGGCACGATGACCGTCCGCGACGCCGCCAGCTTGGGCGCCACCAGCCGCCACGTGATGTGGCTCTGCGGCGCGCCGTGCAGCAGCAGGACGGGCGGCCCCGAGCCGCCGATGACGCCGTTGATCTCGGCGCCGCTGGTCTTCACCTTGAACGGCTTGAAGCCGGGGAAGAAGCGGGCCTCGCTGGCTCCTTGCGGCTGCTGCGCGCCGGCGTGCGGGGCGACGAGCGCACCGGCGGCGAGGATGGCGCCCTGACGAAGCACTTCGCGACGGTTGATCATGCGGGCAATCCTACCGCAGGCTGTCGGCAGGTCTAAAGACCTGCCGCTACGAGGGCGGCGCAATGGTCGGCCACGCCGCGAGTCGCTGGTACGCATCGGCGGCGCGCAAGAGGGTCGGCTCGTCGAACGGACGCGCCGCGAGCTGGAAGCCGATTGGCAATCTGTCGCCGTCGTGCTCGACGAATCCGCCGGGGACGCTGATGGCCGGCACGCCCGCCAGGTTGGCGCTCACGGTGAAAATGTCGGCCAGGTACATCTGCAGCGGGTCGTCCGTCTTCTCGCCGAGGCCGAAGGGCGGAATCGGACTCGTCGGCATCGCGATGACGTCGGCCGCTTCGAACGCGCGGTCGTAGTCGCGCCGCAGCAGCGTCCGCACCTGCTGCGCCTTGAGATAGAACGCATCGTAGTAGCCGGCGCTCAACACGTAGGTGCCGAGCATGATGCGGCGCTTGACCTCGGCGCCGAAGCCCTCGCTCCGCGAATGCGTGTACATCGCCTGCAGGCCGTCGGCGGCGGCCTTCGAGCGGTAGCCGTACTTCACGCCGTCGTAGCGCGCCAGGTTCGAGCTCGCTTCGGCCGTGCACACCAGGTAGTACGCGGGCACACCGTAGGGCGCGTGCGGCAGCTCGATGTCCACGAGGCGCGCGCCCGCACGTTCGAGCACGGCAAGCGCGGCGTCGAACGCGGCTTTCACGCCCTCGTCGACGCCTTCGCTCACGAACGTGCGAGGCACGCCCACCCGCAGCCCCTTCACGTCGCCGGTGAGCGCCGCCATCAGGTCCGGCACCGGCTCGCGCGACGACGTGGCGTCAGCGCGGTCGGGTCCGGCGATCACCCCGAGCGTGAGGGCCGCATCCTCGACCGTCCGGGCAAACGGGCCGATCTGATCGAGCGACGAGGCAAACGCCAGCAGGCCGTAGCGCGAGACGCGGCCGTAGGTCGGCTTGAGGCCGACGACACCGCAGAACGACGCCGGCTGGCGGATCGAGCCGCCGGTATCCGAGCCGAGCGCCAGCGGGACCTGCGCGGCGGCCACCGCGGCCGCCGAGCCGCCGCTCGAGCCGCCCGGCGTGCGTGAGAGCGCCCAGGGGTTGCGCACCGGACCGAAGGCCGAGTTCTCGTTCGACGAACCCATGGCGAACTCGTCGCAGTTGGTCTTGCCGACGATCACGGCGCCGGCGGCCTCGAGCCGCTGGATCACCGTGGCGTCGTACGGCGGCCGGTAGGTCTCGAGGATCTTCGACGCGGCCGTCGTCTTCATGCCGCGCACGCACAGGTTGTCCTTGATGGCGACCGGCACGCCCGCCAGGGCGCCCGGCGCCTCGCCGGCGGCGATGCGCGCATCCACCTTCGCGGCGCGCGCGAGAGCGTCCTCCGGGTCGACCAGCAGAAAGCTGTTGAGCGCCGGGTTCGACGCCTCGATTCGCTGGAGCGCGTCGCGGCACACCTCGACCGCGGACGCGCGCTTGGCCGTGACGTCGTCGCGAATGGCGCGAGCCGATGCAGCCGCGCGATCAGCCACCGATCACCCGTGGCACGCGGAAGAGGCCGGCGTCCACCGCCGCGTCTGGCGCGTTGGCGACGGCCTGCTGCGGCGAGAGGGAGGGCTGCAGGGCGTCGTCGCGTTCCATGCCCGCGGCGGCGTGCATGTGCGCCGTGGCCGGCACGCCCTCGGTGTTCACCCGCTGGAGCTGCTGCGCGTAGTCGAGAATGTCGGCAAGCTGTCTGGCGAACCGGGTCTTCTCGTCGGCCGTCAAATCCAGGTGCGCCAGGGCGGCGATGCGCTCGACGTCGGCAATCGTCAGGGCGGACATCTTGCGATGCTAGCTGATGGGTCGCGCGAGCGACAATAGGGCCTTCACGAGATGGACAACATCTGCCACACGCTCGTCGGCGCGGCCATGGGTCATGCGGGCCTCAAGCAGCGCACCCCCTATGCCACCGGCACGCTGATGATTGCCGCCAACATCCCGGACCTGGACGCGCTGGCCGTCGTGGCGTCGTTCGTGACGGATATGTCGCCGGTGTCGTTTCGCCGTGGCTGGACGCACGGCGTGGTCGGACAGGCGCTCCTGCCGATCGCGCTGACGCTCGCGGTGATGGCGTGGGCGCGCTGGCGCCGTCCACACGGGCCGCCCGTGCGCGCCGGGTGGCTGCTGGCGCTCTCGTATCTGGGGCTCTATTCGCACCTGTTCCTGGACTTCCTCAACAACTACGGCGTGCGGCTGCTCGCGCCGCTCGAGTGGCGCTGGTTCTACGGCGACGCGGTGTTCATCGTGGACCCCTGGCTGTGGCTCTTGCTGGGCCTGGGTGTGTGGATGGCGAAGCGCACACGCGTGCCGCAGCCGGCGTGGCTCGCGCTCGGATTCGCCAGCGGCTACGTGGTGGTGATGCTGACCGCCGCTGCAATCTCGCGTCAGGCGGTGATTCGCGAGTGGCGGGCCGAGCGCGGGTACGACCCCTCGGCGCTCATGGTCGGGCCGGTGCCCGTGTCGCCCTTCTCCCGCCAGGTCATCATCGACGCCGGCGACCACTACGAGACCGGTGTCTATCGCTTCTCGTCACCGCGGCTCCAGTTGGACGCCATGCGAATTCCCAAGAACGAGCAGGCGCCGGCCGTCGCCGCGGCGCGAGAGGAGCCTTCCGTCCGCAGCTTCCTCGTGTGGTCTCGCTTTCCGTTCTGGCAGGTGCGGCACACCGGCCGCGGCACGGAGGTGACCGTGCGCGACGCCCGCTTTCCCGTCGGCGACGGGACCTTCATGGCGCGAGTCGTGGTGCCGGAGGGGGCGAAATCGAGAGGAGTTGAGCCAGAATAGCGCGACGGCCTTCAGGGGGTCGAAGAGGAGACGAATGCTGGACGGGGGAGCAGCAGGGAAGGGGAGTACGCCAAAGGGCGGCGCGCGAATCGTGCTGACGGCACCGCTGACCGAGACGATCGATCACGCCGGCTATTTCATTCAGATGAGCATGGCCTCGCTGCCGATGTGGCTCGAGGGGATCATCAACCGCAAGTATCCGCACTGGCGCGAGCTCGAATACAACAAGGACGGCACCGCGCGCTACATGCCGGCCGGTGTCCGCGTGCTCGAAACATCGCTGCTGCGCCGCTTTCCGGCGTCCGACATGGTCTGCTGCTATCCGGCCGACCTGGACAGATTCATCGGCCCCGACACGCGGGTCGTGGCCGTCTCGACGCACAACCCGCTCGGGGTCACCTTCGCGGCGGGCGTGTACACCTCGATTTTCGGCTCCACCAGCCAGCCCATCAATTCGCATTACTCGCGCGAGCTGTTCCTGCAGATCAAGAACAACCCGCACCGCGCGGCGTATCAGGTGATGGTGGGCGGGTCCGGCGGCTGGCAGATCATTCAGACGAACTCCTACGAGGATCTCGGCGTGGACTGCGTCGTCGAGGGGCGCAGCGAGTCGGAGAGCACGCTCGACCTCTTCGACCAGGCCCTGCGCGGCGAGCGGCTGCCGAAGCAGGTGGACGTCGCGCACCCGAAGAGCCGCGACGAGATCCTGTTCCCGGACAAGCGCACGACCTTCGGCGTGGTGGAGATGACCACCGGCTGCGGGCGCCGCTGCCAGTTCTGCCTGCCCGACCTCAACCCGCAGATCGATCTGCCGAAGGACAAGATCCTCGGCGCCGTGCGCGCCAACGTGCGCGACGGCAACAAGCAGATCTCGCTGGCCACCGAGGACATGTTCATCTGGGGCCAGGTGCACACGCCGACGCCGTTCTACTTCCCGAACCGCGAGGCGCTGGTCGATCTCTACGCGTCGATCGTGGACACGCCGGGCGTCGAGGAGCACGTGCTGAGCCACTCGACGATCGCGCCGGCGGTGGTCGATCCGGTGATGATCGAGCAGCTCACCGAGAAGATCATCGACAAGAGCCCGATTCACATTCCACTGCTCAGCACGCACCCGAAGAAGAAGGCGCTCGTGCCGCTCATCGGCCTCGAAACCGGGTCGATCCGCATGGCCAAGCAGATCATGCCGAGCAAGGGCGTGCCCTTTCCGATCGACGAGTGGCAGAGCGTGGTCATCCGCGGCCTGGAGATCCTGAACAAGCACAACTGGTTTCCGGCGATGACGCTCATCGTCGGCAATCCCGGCGAGACCGACGACGACTGCAAGGCGACCCTCGACCTGATTTACGAAGTGGAGCGCCGCGGCCTGTTCGCGTTCTTCATCCCGTCGATCTTCACGCCGCTCCACGACACGCGGATGGAGAAGAAGAAGGGCGTCACCGAGACGCGCCAGCTGTCGCCGATGCAGTGGCAGCTGATGATGAAGTGCTGGAAGATGAACCTGCGGCCCGGCCAGGTGAGCTGGTGGGGGCCGACGGCGTGGCGCACGGGCGCACTGGCGCTGTGGGCGTGGAAGCTGCGCAAGCTGAACGGGCCGGGATTCACCTGGCCGCTCTTCATGTTCGCGAGCGCGCTGCCCGAGAAGCTGATGGGGGCAATGGGGAAGATCCACGTCGGGCGCCCGATCACCGTGAAGACGCGCAAGGAGCTGCTGGCCACGATCAAGCCGCACCAGTGGAAGTTCATCCCGCCCGATGCCGGCGACCTGCCCGACGGCTACACGCCGCCGTCCACGCCGCCGTCCACGTTCATCCCGCTGACGGCGAGTCACGCGTAGTGGCGGGCGTGCGTGCACGGCTGCTCGTCGTCCTCCTCGTCGCTGCGCTCGCAGTACCCGGTCGCGCCGAGGCGTGGGGTTTCGCGGGGCACTTCCTCATCATGGAGCGCGCCATCGCCCTCCTGCCGGCGGAGCTGCGGCCGCTCTTCGAGAAGCATCGCGCCAAGGTGGTCGAGCGCATCATCGACCCCGACACCTGGCGCGCCGCCGGCTTTGCTGAAGAAGAGCCGAACCACTTTCTCGACCTTGACTGGGAGGGCTACGGCAAGGAGCCGTTCGGCGAACTGCCGCGCGACTACACGGCGGCGGTGGCGAAGTTCGGGCGCGCCCGCATTCTCGACAACGGCACCGTACCATGGCGCGTCGAGGAGATGTTCGGCAACCTGCAGCGGGCGTTTCAGGACTACGGCCGACGCGGCGAGTTCGGCCAGAACGACATACTCCACTTCTCGGCGTGGCTGGCACACTACGTGTCCGATGCCATCCAGCCGTTCCACGGCGTCATCAACTACGACGGTCAGCTCACGCGGCAGAACGGTGTTCACGCCCGCTTCGAATCGACGCTGGTGGAGCGCTACATGAGCGAGCTGGTGCTGACGCCCAAGGCGCTGCCGCCGATTCGCGCGCCGCGCGACTTCATCTTCGAGCGCCTGATCGAGGACACGCGGCTGGCCCCCGGCATTCTGAAAGCCGATCTCGACGCCCTGGGCACGCGAGACGTGTACGACGACCAGTACTTCGAGGCGTTCTTCCGCTCCACGCGCCCGGTGCTCGAACGCCGGCTCAGCGACTCCATCGCGGCCGTGGCGGCCGCCATCGCCGGCGCCTGGGAGGCGGCCGGCCGCCCACCCGTTCCGGTCTCGCCCGCGCCGCAGCCGCCGCGGCGGCGCGCGCGCCCCTGACCGTCATCCCCGTGGATCCCCTGCTCGTCTTCCTGGTGCCGCTGGGCGGGGAACGCTACGAGCTGTACTGCGAACGCCACCACACCGGGCCAGACGAGGCGCCGACCGGCGGCGGCTGGTTCGCGGGCCTGCGTCAGAAGTTCAGCACCATGCTGAAGCAGGCGGAGGACCACGACGAGGAGGCGCCGCCGTCGGCCGGCCTGCTCGCGCGGCTGCAAGGGTGGATGATGGCGTGGGTGGCGGAACGCGTGGCCGAGCAGCGGCTGCTGTGGAACCTGCGCGGCCGCGACGCCGCCATCGTGACGCACGCCGACGACGTGCCGTTCGAAGAGGTGATGGAGATCGTGCGGCAGTCGCTGCGCGCCGACCATCGGCGCCATACCCGCTGGCTGGCAGTGGACACGCTGCTGTTCATCGGGTCCGGGGTGTTCTTCTTCGTTCCCGGCCCCAATGTGATCGCCTACTTCTTCGCGTTTCGCGTCGTCGGCCACTGGCTGTCGATGCGCGGCGCCGCGCACGGCCGCGACAAGACATCGTGGACCGGACGCCCGTTGCCGCAGATGACGGCTTTGCGCGCCGCCGTCGCCCGCCCCGCGCACGAGCGCGCCCGCGCCATCGAGCCGCTCGCCCGCGACCTGGGCCTGCTGCGGCTGACGGTGTTCGTGGACCGGATGTGCGGCCGGAAGCCCTGACGGGTACGGGTACAATCTCCTCCCACGTGAAACTTCGAGATCTCGCCGCGCGGCTCGGCTGCCGCCTGGACGGCGACGGCGACATCGAGATTGGCCGCGTGACCGGCATCCACGACGCCGGCCCGGGCGACGTGACCTTCCTGACCAACGCGAAGTACGAGAAGGCGCTGGCCGGGACACGCGCGTCCGCCGTGATCCTGCACCTCGACGGTCCGGCCGCCCCGTGCGCCACGCTGCGCAGCGCGGAGCCGTATCTCGCGTTCGCGCGGGCCGTCGGCCTGTTCGCGCCCGACGATCGACCGGCCGCGGGCGTCCACGCCATGACGGCGATAGCGCCCGACGCGGGCGTGGGCGCCGGCGTCTCGATCGGAGCGTTCGTGGTGATCGGGGCCGGCGCCTCGATTGGCGATCGCACGGTGGTCTACCCGAACGTCACCATCGGGCCGGGCGCGCGCATCGGCGACGACTGCGTGATCCACGCCAACGTGTCGATCCGCGAACGCGTGGTCCTCGGTCACCGCGTCGTGCTGCAGGACGGCGTGGTGCTCGGCGGCGACGGCTACGGCTTCGTGCGCCGCGGCGACGGCACGCACGAGAAGATTCCGCAGGTCGCCGGCGTCGTGATCGAGGACGACGTGGAGATCGGCGCCAACACGACGGTGGATCGTCCGGCGGTGGGCGAGACGCGCATCAAGGCGGGCGCCAAGATCGACAACCTGGTGCAGATTGCCCACGGCGTCAGCGTGGGGCGCAACGCGCTCATGGCGGCGCAGGTGGGAATCTCGGGCAGCACCACGATCGGCGACGACGTGATCTTCGGCGGCCAGGTGGGCGTGGGCGGCCACCTGACGATCGGGAAGGGCGCCGTGGCGGTGGGGCAGTCCGGCGTGACGAACTCGCTCGACGCCGGCGCGCGGGTGGCCGGCTATCCCGCCATCGACGACCACGCCTGGCGCCGGTCGTCCGTGCTGTTCAAGCACCTGCCCGACCTGAAGAAGCGCATCGATGCGCTCGAAGCCGAGCTGGCAGACCTTCGGGCCAGCGAGTCTCGTCGAAGCGCAGCGAAGGCGGACGCGCCCAGCGACGACGAGGACCCGACACGATGATGCGTACTTTGTGGCTGGCGGCCGTGCTCGCGGCCGCCGCGAGCACGGCCACGGCCCAATCCATCCAGCTCGCGCCCCTCGCCAATACACAAGCCCCCGCCGACAACCCGGAAGACGGGGTCGTGTGGCTGCCGAGCTATCACTTCCACCTGGACATGGCGCATCTGTCGCACGACAGCCCGCGCTACAGCTGGGACGCCAACTACGGCGGCGAGGTCGGCCTCGTGGCGGTAGGGCGGTCGCAGATCACGTTCGTCGTCAACTACCAGGCGGTGCTGGGTGACGAGTTCCATCCCTTCGATCCGAACCAGGGCAACTACACAATCGACGGCGTGCTCAGCACGCGAGTGAAGGGCTTCTACGCCGCTGGCGTCTTCCACCACCTGTCGCGCCACCTCGCCGACCGGCCGAAGCGCCCGCCGGTGGACTGGAACATGATGGGCGCCCGCGTGGGCACGATGTTCGCGCGCGGCGGCACCGACGTCGAGGCGCGGTTGGATTTCCTCGGCGCGATCCTGAAGACCAACGTGGACTACAACTGGGAGTTGCACGCCGGCGCCCGCGCGCACCGCCGCGTCTATGGAACCGTGGGCCTGCTCGGATCGGCGATGCTGCGCAAGGTGGGCACGAACGGGCTCGGCAACCGCGGCACTCAGACGGGCGGCCGCGGCGAGGGCGCCGTCCGGGTGAGCGGGAAGGCGGCCACGATCGAGCTCTACCTGGCGGTGGAGCGCGTGATCGACCCGTATCCCACCGAATTCGGCTCTGTCAGTTATGCCAGCGTCGGCATGCGCCTGCTGACACGCTAGGTCGTCCACCCTCGTATAATCGAGCTACATGACATTCCGCACCCGGCGGCTGTTCCGTACGCTCCTCTTCGTGGCGCTGGCGTGCGGCGCCGGTTTCGCGGCGTGGGCACCCCTTCAGGCCGCCGTGCGGCCTCCGAAGCTGCAATACACCATCTCGACGCTGCCCAACGGGCTGCGGGTGATCCTGTCCGAGGACCACTCGACGCCCATCGTGCACGTCTCGCTGTGGTACCACGTCGGGTCGAAGAACGAGAAGCCCGGGCGCACCGGCTTCGCGCACTTCTTCGAGCACATGATGTTCAAGGGCTCGAAGAACATGGAGCCCGAGTCGCACACGTCGGTCATCGCCAGCGTGGGCGGGCGAAGCAACGCCTACACCACCGAGGACGAGACGGTGTTCTGGCAGACGCTGCCGGCGCACTACCTGCCGCTGGCGCTCTGGATGGAAGCCGACCGCATGGCCACGCTGCGCATCAGCGACGCCGACTTCAAGCGCGAGCGCGAGGTGGTCAAGGAAGAGCGCCGCATGCGGATCGAGAACCAGCCGTACGGCCGGCTCTCGGAGATCATCTACGACAACACGTTCACGACCCATCCCTACAAGCACCCGACGATCGGCAGCATGGCGGACCTCGAAGCCGCCACGGTGGAAGACGTGCGCGAGTTCCACAGCACGTTCTACGTGCCCGAGAACGCGGTGCTGACGGTGGTGGGCGATTTCGACACCGCGCAGGCCACGCAGCTCGTGAACCAGTACTTTGCCCGTGTGCCCAAGGCGCCGCGCCCGGTGCCGCGCGACATCCCGCAGGAGCCGGTGCAGGCGAAGGAGCGGCGCGTGGTGGTGGAGGAGTCGTGGCCGCTGCCGGCGGTGGTGGTGGCGTATCACATCACCTACGACGGCCATCCGGATTCCTATCCGCTGCACATCACGTCGAAGATCCTGTCGGACGGGCAGAGTGCGCGGATTCCGCGCGAGCTGGTCTACAACAAGCGGCTGGCGCTGACGGCGTTCGGCAGCGGCAACATCACCGAGCAGCCGAATCTCTTCTACGCGGTGGCCATCGTGCAGCCGGGGCAGAAGCCCGAGGACGCCGAGAAGGCGCTCATCGCCGAGTTCGAGAAGCTGAAGAGTGAGCCGGTCACGGCCACCGAACTGCTGCGCGCCAAGAACCAGTTCGCGCGCGACTATATCGTGGGGCGCGAGTCGAACCAGGACAAGGCGCTGCACCTGGCGCACGCGGCGGTGATTCACAACGACATCAAGACGGCCGACGGCGAGTTCGACATCTTCACGAACACCACCACCGCCGACGTGCAGCGGGTGGCGCGCACCTATTTCAACGAGGCCAATCGCACGGTCCTCTACATCCTGCCGAAAGCCGGCGGGTCTCGGTGAGGTGGCCGATGCGAATCTGGATGCCCGGCGTCGCTCTGTGTGTGTCCGTGGGTGTGCTCATCTCGTCGGTGGCGACGGCACAGAACCCGATCAACAACCCGAACTGGCCGTCTGAACGGCCGCCGCTGCCGCTGGCGGCGCGCGAGGTGAAGTTCCCGCCGTACGAGGTCCGCACGCTGGCCAACGGCATGCGGGTGCTGGCAATCCTGCACCACGAGCAACCGGTCGTGACGATGCGCCTGCTCGTCGGCGCCGGCGCCGCCGAGGATCCGCAGGGCAAGGCCGGTCTGGCGAATCTGCTCGGCAGCCTCCTCGATCAGGGGACCGGCACGCGAACGGCGCAGGAGATTGCCGATCAGATCGACACGATCGGGGGCGCGCTCGGCACCGGTTCCGGATCGGATCTGTCGTTCGCCAACGTCGTGGTGATGAAGGACTCGTTCGGCACCGGCATGGAGCTGCTGGCCGACGTGATCCGCAACCCGAAGTTCGACGCCGAGGAGATCGACCGCCAGAAGCAGCAGGCGATCTCGTCGCTGCAGGTGAGCGCCACGGATCCGGATTTCGTGGCCTCGTCGCTCATCGACCGCCTGATCTACGGCTTTCATCCCTACGGCCTGCCCGGGAACGGCACGCCGGAAACGCTGGCCGGCATCACGCGCGACGACCTGTTGGCCTTTCACAAGCGCTACTTCGTGCCGAACAACATGATCCTCGCCGTGGTCGGCGACACGACCACCGACGAGGCGTTCGGCATGGTGGAAAAGGTGTTCGGCGGCTGGCCGCGGGCCGAGCTGTCGATGCCGAAGACGGTCGAGCCGCCCGCGGCCACGCGGCGCGTGGTCGTGGTGGACAAGCCGGACGCCGTGCAGACCGAAATCCGCATCGGCCAGCTGGCGATCCCGCGCAATCATCCGGACTACCTGGCGTGGGATCTGGCCGTCAAGATCCTCGGCGGCGAGGGCGCCAACCGCCTGCACCGCGTGCTGCGCTCGCAGCGCGGCCTCACCTACGGCGCGTCGGCCGAGACGCAGGCGATGAAGCAGGCTGGCGACTACGTGGCCGAGACCGACACGCGGACCGAAACGACGGGTGAAGTGCTGCGGATCGCGGTGGACGAGTTCTCGCGCATCCAACGCAACCGCGTCTACGAGCCGGAGCTGCGCGACGCGCAGGCGTTCCTGGCCGGCACGTTCCCGCTCACGATCGAGACGCCGAACGAGATCGCCACGCAGGTCCTGAACGCCGTGTTCTACAACCTGCCGCTCTCGGACATCTCGACGTTCCGCGAGCGGGTGCAGTCGGTGACGCCAGACGATGTCCAGCGCGTGTCGCAGGCCTACATCCGCCCCGACCGGCTGTCGATCGTGCTGGTGGGCAACGCGCGCGCGTTCGTGCAGCAGCTCCGCGCCGTCGGCTTCACGGACTTCGAGGTCATCCCGATCGAGAACCTGGATCTGATGTCGGGCGCCCTGCAGCGCGACGGCCGCGCCTCGGTGCGCTGAGCGAGCGAGGCTCCGCCTCGGTCTCGGCCATGCGCATCCTGATGTCGTGCGGCGAGCCCTCCGGCGATCTGTACGCCGGCGCGCTCGTGAGCGAGCTGCGCGCCCGTGAGCCGGGCGTCGAGATTGCCGGCCTCGGCGGCGACCGCTTCGCCCAGGCCGGCGGCGAGCTGCTGGCGCACTACCGCGGCCTGTCCGCCACGGGCCTCACCGAGCCGCTGCGTGTCATCCCGCGGGCGCTCGCCCTCATCCGCACGCTCACCGACGCGGCGCGCGCCTTCCGGCCCGACGTCTTCGTGCCGATCGATTTTCCCGACGTCAACTTCCGCCTCATGGCGGCCATGAAACGCCTCGGCATTCCGGTGGCCTACTACATCGGCCCGCAGCTGTGGGCCTGGCGCGCCTGGCGCATGCGCGCCATGCAGCGCGACGTCGCGAAGGTCATCGTGATCTTTCCGTTCGAAGAGGCGCTGTATCGAGACGCCGGCGTCCCGGTGGAGTTCGTGGGCCACCCGCTCGTGGAGATGGCCGAAGCCGCAGTGGCGGGACGTTCGCGTCAGCAGCTGCGGAACGATCTTGGTCTCGACCCTCGCCATCCGACGGTGGCGCTCCTCCCCGGCAGCCGCCGCAACGAGCTCGAGCGGCTCGTGCCGGTGATCGCCGGCGCGCTGCCGGGCCTCGCGGCCCGTCTCGAGCACGCCCAGTTCGTCGTGGCGGCGGCTCCGCATCTCGCCGATGCCCTCTACGCGCCGCTCCTGCGGGCCGCGGCGCCGCTGCATCGGCCGCTGACGCTGGTGCGCGAGCGGACGGATGCGGTGCTCGCGGCGGCCGACGTGGCGATTACGGCGTCGGGCACCGCCACCGTGCAGGGCGCTATACACGGCTGCCCGATGGTCGTCATCTACAAGCTGTCGCCCATGACCTACCGGCTCGGGAAGCCGTTCGTGAAGGTGGATACCTACGCGATGGCGAACCTGATCGCGCGCACGCGGCTGGTGCCCGAGCTGATCCAGGACGCGTGCACGCCGGCACGGATCGTGGAAGAGGCCGTCTCGCTGGCCGACGACCGTCCTCGACGGGAGGCGGTCATCGCGGGTTTACGAGACGTCCGTGACCGTTTGGCCATGCCTGGCGCGTCCGGCCGGGCTGCTGAGGCCGTTTTGGATGTGGCGAGAAGTTTTCGTAGGGGCGCATCTTCAGATGGGCCCGACCAGAGGTTGACATGACGATACGAATGGCGGTGGCGCTGGCTGTGTTGATACCGGCCGTGGCGCACGCCACGGTGGAAGTGCCGGTGGAGTTCGGCGAGATGGTGCAGGGCTCTCAGCTCGTCGTCTACGGACGTGTGGTGGACGTGCGCGGGCAGCAGACCGGCGACCGCCGATCGATTGAAACCATCGTCACCGTGGCCGTGGCCCAGGCGCTGAAGGGGCAGCCCGGCGAGACCGTCAGCTTCCGGCTGCCCGGCGGCGAGTTCGGGCGCTACCGCCGCGTCATCGTCGGCGTGCCCCGGTTCACGAGCGGCGACGACGTGGTGGTCTTTCTGCGCGGGGCGGCGCCGTCGCTGCCCACGGTGTTCGGTCTCAGCCAGGGGGTGTATCGCGTGGCGCGAACGGCCGACGGCCGCGCGGTCGTGGCCCCCGCGCCGCTGACCGCGCCGGCGGCGGGCGCCGAGCGCGTCGTCCGCGGCGACCCCGCGCGGCAGCCGCTGGCGCTCGACGCCTTCGCCCGCGAAGTGCGCGCGCGGCTGGAGCCACGTCCATGAGGCGGCAGCTGATCGCGTCGGTGCTCACGGTGTGCGCCCTCATCGCCGCCGCCACGCCGGCATCGGCCTATCTGCACCTGAGCGTGACGGCGTTCGGGGGCGTGAAGACGATCAAGTGGGCCCGATCGCCGGTGTCCTGGTACAGCTCGAACACCTCCGCGCCGGGCGTCTCGGCGGCCCAGTTCCAAACCGCGGCCAACGCCGCCTTCGGTACCTGGGAGGCGGTGCCGAGCGCCCAGGTGTCGTTTCAGTTCGCGGGCTTCACCGGCGCGACACCGTCCAACGACGGCGACGGCCTGTCGGTGCTCGGCTTCGAGAACCATTCGGATCTCGACCGCACGCTCGCCGCCACCGGCTTCACCATCGACATCATCAGCGGCGCGATCGTCGAGTCGGACATCTTCTTCAACACCGCGTTCGAGTGGTCCACGTCGGGCGCGGCCAATGCGTTCGACCTGCAGTCGGTGGCCACGCACGAAATCGGGCACTTCATCGGCCTCGGCCACTCGCTGCTCGGCGAGACGGAGCTGCAGGCGAATGGCAGCCGCCGGGTGCTGGCGGCCGCGTCCGTGATGTTTCCCATCGCGTTCGGCCGCGGCGTCACCGCGGACCGCGAGCTGCAGCCCGACGACATCGCGGGGGTGTCGAGCCTCTATCCGGCGGGAAACTTCGAGCAGACCACCGGGTCCATCCAGGGGCGCGTACGGCTTGGCGGCCGCGGGGTCTTCGGAGCCCACGTCGAGGCGTTCAATCTTCGGACGGGTGAGCTGGTGGCGGCGTTTGCGCTGAACAACGAAGGCGAGTTCCTGGTCGGCGGCCTGGCGCCGGGCCTGTACGCAGTCCGCGTGGAGCCGCTCGACGACGCCTCGATCGACAGCTTCTTCGATGCCCCCGGCATCGACATCAACTTCCGGGTGGCTCTCTCCGACCGGCTGGTGGCCGTGCCGGCGGGCGGGTCCCCGGCCTCGTTCGACGTCACGGTGGCGCCGAAATGAGGCGCCTGCTGCTGGTCACCGCCGCGCTCCTCGCGGCGATTCCCACGCTGGCGGATGCGCAGACCCCGCGCCCGCCCTCGCGGCCGCCGGCCGCCCGCCGCGTCGAGATCGGCGCCGGCGCCGGCGTCGCCGGCGGCGTGACGCTTGGCGAGCGTGACGCCGCGCTCCGCTCGAACGCCGTCACTCCCAGCCCGTTCCGCCTCTTCTCGACCAGCACGAGCCTGGACTCCGCGCCGTTCTTCGAGGTGCGGATCGGGTACCGCATGACGCCGCGGCTCACGGTCGAAGGCACGCTCGGCGCCTCGCGGCCCACGCTGACGTCGGCGCTCACGGCCGACGTCGAGAACGCCGCGCCGGTGGACGCGACCACCGCGACGACGGAGTACGTCATCACGGGCGGCGCGGTGTGGCGTTTCTCGACCAGCCCGCGCCGCCTGACGCCGTTCGTGAGCGGCGGTGCCGGCGTGGCGCGGCACGTGTACGACGGGCAGACGCTCATCGAAAACGGCGTGGACGGGTACGCGGGCGGCGGCGTGATCTACGCCCTCGGCGCGTCGCGCGGGACGATGACTCGCTATGGGCTGCGTCTCGATGGCCGCGTCCACTTTCTCAGCGGAGGCGTCGCCGAAGGGCAGGGCGTCAGGCCGCGAGGCGCGCTGTCCGGGAGCATCTTCATCGCATTCTGAGTAACATTGCGGGTTATGCCCACGTTGAATTCATTCGGCACGCGTACCGACATCCAGGTCGGCGGAGAGGCGGTTGAGATCTACAGCCTGCCCGCGCTCGAGAAGGCCGGATTCGGCGGCGTGTCACGCCTCCCGTACTCGCTGAAGGTCCTGCTCGAGAACCTGTTGCGCCGCGAAGACAACGCCTTCGTGAAGGCCGACGACGTCCGCGCGCTTGCCGACTGGAACGCGACCGGGAAAGTGGAGAAGGAAATCTCGTTCATGCCGGCGCGCGTCCTGCTGCAGGACTTCACCGGCGTGCCCTGCGTGGTGGACCTGGCCGCCATGCGCGACGCCGTCGTGGCGCTCGGGGGCGACCCCAACCGCATCAACCCGCTGCGCACCGTAGAGCTCGTCATCGATCACTCGGTGCAGGTGGACTATTTCGGCCGCGCGGACGCCTTTGCGCTGAACGCCGAGCTCGAGTTCTCGCGCAACCGCGAGCGGTACGCCTTCCTGCGCTGGGGCCAGCAGGCGTTCAACAACTTCAAGGTGGTGCCGCCCGACACCGGCATCGTCCACCAGGTGAACATCGAGCACCTGGCCCGTGTGGTGTTCTCGGAGACCGCCGGCGGCAAGACCGTGGCGTATCCCGACACGCTCGTGGGCACCGACTCGCACACGACCATGGTCAACGGGCTGGGCGTCGTGGGCTGGGGCGTGGGCGGCATCGAGGCCGAGGCCGCCATGCTGGGGCAGCCCAGCTCGATGCTGATTCCCGAAGTGCTCGGCGTCCGGCTCACCGGCGGGATGCCGCGCGGCACGACCGCCACCGACCTCGTGCTGCTCGTCACCGAAATTCTGCGCAAGCAGGGAGTGGTGGGCAAGTTCGTGGAGTTCTTCGGCGAGGGGCTGAGCGCGCTGACGATTGCGGACCGCGCCACCCTCGGCAACATGTGTCCGGAGTACGGCGCCACCGTCGCGATCTTCCCGATCGACGACATGACGCTCGAATACCTGCGCCTGACCGGGCGCGACGAGTCGCGCGTGGCGCTGGTCGAGGCGTACGCGAAGGAGCAGGGTCTCTTCCGCACCGCCACCTCGCCCGACGCCGTCTACACGCAGACGATCGAAATCAAGCTCGACGCCGTGGAGCCGTGCCTGGCCGGCCCCAAGCGTCCGCAGGATCGGGTGCTGCTGAAGAACGCCAAGAGCGCGTTCGCGGCCGCGCTCCCGACGATGCAGATGCCCCCGAAGGGCACCAGGACGGCGGCGGCCGCGGCGGTGACGCCGACGGCGGCGGTCGCCGTGGCCGACGTGGAGCCGGGGGTGCTCGATCACGGGTCGATCGTCATCGCCGCGATCACGAGCTGCACCAACACGTCGAACCCGAGCGTCATGATCGGCGCCGGCTTACTGGCCAAGAAGGCGGTGGAGCTGGGGCTCTCGCGCAAGCCGTGGGTGAAGAGCAGCCTCGCGCCGGGGTCGAAAGTGGTCACCGAGTATCTGGACTACGCGGGGCTGTCGCCGTTCCTCGATCAGCTCGGGTTCAACCTGGTGGGCTACGGCTGCACGACATGCATCGGCAACAGCGGTCCGCTGCCGGACGACATCTCCAGAGAGATCAAGGAGGAGGACCTCGTCGTCGCGTCGGTGCTGAGCGGCAACCGCAACTTCGAGGGGCGCATCCAGCAGGAGGTGCGCGCCAACTACCTCGCGTCGCCGCCGCTCGTCGTGGCCTACGCCCTGGCCGGCACCATCACCACGGATCTGACCACCGAGCCGCTCGGCACCACGCCCGACGGCAAGGACATCTACCTGAAGGACGTCTGGCCGACCGAGCAGGAAATCCAGACCACGATGGTCAAGGCGGTCACCGCCGGCATGTTCCGCCGCAGCTACGCCAGCGTCTACGCCGGCGACGAGCGGTGGCAGGGGCTGCAGGTGCCGGAAGGCAGCCGCTTCGTCTGGGAGGCGGATTCCACCTACATCCGCAAGCCGACGTTCCTCGAAGGCATGACGATGACGCCGCCCGTGGGGCAGCAGATTCTCGGCGCGCGCGTCCTGGCGCTGCTCGGCGACAGCGTGACCACCGACCACATCTCACCGGCCGGGTCGATCAAGGCGGACACGCCGGCGGGGAAGTATCTGATCGAGAAGGGCGTCAAGGTGGCGGACTTCAACTCGTACGGTGCCCGCCGCGGCAACCACGAAGTGATGATGCGCGGGACGTTCGCCAACGTGCGGCTCCGCAACCAGATGGCGCCCGGCACCGAAGGCGGCGTCACCACCTACCAGCCGGGTGGCGAGGCGATGACCATCTACGACGCCTCGGTGAAGTACCAGGCGGCCGGCGTGCCGCTGATGGTGATTGCCGGCAAGGAGTACGGCTCGGGGTCGTCGCGCGACTGGGCGGCCAAGGGCACCTACCTGCTCGGCGTGAAGGCGGTGATTGCCGAGTCGTTCGAGCGCATCCACCGCAGCAACCTGGTGAACATGGGCGTGCTGCCGCTCGAGTTCAAGGCGGGAGAGAGCGCCGCGTCGCTCGGCCTCACCGGGCTCGAGTCGTACAACCTCGTGGGGTCGGCCGACGGGCTGACGGCGCGCGGCGACGTCCGCGTGGAGGCGACCGCGCCGGACGGGACGACGAAGGCGTTTCTGGCGACCGCGCGCATCGACACGCCGGAGGAGCTGGTGGCCTTCCGCCACGGCGGCATTCTTCCGTACGTAGTCCGCCAGTTGGTCGCGCGGACCTGAGGCAGGTGGGCAGGTAAGCAGGTAGGCAGGTGAGAATCAGGAGCGCCGGGTCGCAGGATCCGGCCGCAACCGCGCTCACGTCGGATCGCATCAAGGCCAAGGCGCGTGAGGTCGGGTTCGACCTGTGCGGCGTGGCCGCCGCCGACAGCTTCCCCGAGCTGTCGTTCCTCCGCGAGTGGCTCGATCGCGGCTACGCCGGCGAGATGACCTGGCTGGCCGAGTCGGTGGAGCTGCGCAGCGACGCGCGGCGCGTGCTGCCGGGCGCGCGCAGCGTGATCATGACCGGCACGCTCTACAACACCGATCGCCCGTACTCGCAGCAGCTGCCGCCGGCGGCCGGCCGCGTGTCGCGCCACGCCTGGGGCGACGACTACCACCGCGTCCTGTGGGCGCGGCACAACCGGCTCGTGGACTGGATGCGGGAGGTGTCCCCCGAGCCCTTCGAAACCAGCGCGCTCGTAGACTCGGGCCCCGTGCAGGAGCGTGTCTACGCGCAGTATGCCGGCCTGGGATGGGTGGGGAAGAACACCTGCCTGATCAACGCCGAGGTCGGTTCCTGGCTGTTCCTCGGCGAGATCGTCACCACCCTCGCGCTCGAGCCGGACGCGCAGGGGCTCGAACAGTGCGGCACCTGCACCCGGTGCCTCGACGCCTGCCCGTCGGGCGCGCTGGTGGAGCCGGGCGTGCTCGACGCGCGCCGCTGCGTGTCGTATCTCACCATCGAGCTCCGCGCCGCCATTCCCGAACCGCTGCGCGCGGCCATCGGCACGCACGCCTACGGCTGCGACATCTGCCAGGAGGTGTGCCCCTACAACCAGCCGGCGCCCGTGTCGCACGACCCGGCGTGGCAGCCGCGCAGCGCGTTCGACGCGCCGGACCTCGTGGCGCTGTGGAAGGCGCCGGACGAGGAGCTGCATCGCGCGATCATCGGCGGGCCGATGCGGCGGGCCAAGCTGGTGGGTCTCCGGCGCAATCTCGCGGTGGCGATCGGCAACAGCGGCAGCGCGGATGCGGTAGCGGTGCTCGACGCCGGCACGCCCGATCGCCTGTCTGTGACTGATCCACTGGTGCAGGAGCACGTAGCCTGGGCGCGTACCCGCGGAGCCGCCCGCGCGTAGCGCGGGCCAGAAACACTGCCGCGCGATGCGGAGCCGTAACCGCAGAGAGTGGCGAAGCTTCGCGCTAAAATGCGGCCATGTCCGGTGCCGCCCCCGTGTTGCTGTTGTCGATGCCGCAGTTGACCGACCCGAATTTCGCGCGAACGGTGATCCTGCTCTGCGATTACACGGAGGAGGGGGCGTTTGGACTGGTCGTCAACCGGCAGATGACCGAGCCGGCGTGGACGATGATCAAGACCGAGCCGCCCGTGAAGGTGGATCCCGACCTGCGGCTGTGGGCCGGCGGCCCGGTGGACCCGCAGCAGACGTGGGTGCTGATGGCTGAGGCGCACGGGCCGGACGAAGAGCAGCGGGAGATCTGCCCGGGCGTGCTGCTGTCGGTGTCACGTCAGTTGACGATGCAGATCCTGCAGACGCCGCCGTCCACGCGCGCCCGCGTGGTCGTGGGCTACGCCGGCTGGGGGCCGGGACAGCTGGACGTCGAGCTCGCGTCGGCGTCGTGGATCACCACCGAGGTCGATCCCGCGCTCATCTTCAACACGCCGCCGGACGACATGTGGGAAACGGCTATTCGGCGCCTTGGTACGGACCCCACCGCCCTGCACGCGCGGGGAGGAGTGCACTGATGCGCGCGTTGACCTTTGGCCTTGGGCCTTGGACCTTGGGCTTGGCAGTCCTCACGGTCGCGTGCGGCCGCGGAACCACGCCCGCACCGGCGCCTCAGAGCGCCCAGACTGCTGATCCCATGCTGCAGAAAATCCAGACGATGACGGCGCGGTTCGCGCCCGTGGACCTGACCGCCGACCTCACCTCGATGCCGGCCAACGAACAGCAGGCGCTCGCCAAGATGGTGGAGGCGGGGCGCGTGTTCGACGGGCTCTACCTGCGTCAGGTGTGGGACGGCAACGAGGCGATGCTGGCGGAGCTGGCGGCCGACGACACGCCGCTCGGCCGGGCGCGCCTGCACTACTTCCTGCTGAACAAGGGGCCGTGGTCGCGCCTCGATCACAACGAGCCCTTCGTGGACGGCGCGCCGGCGAAGCCGCCGCAGGCCAACTTCTATCCGGCCGGCGCCACCAAGGCCGACGTGGAGGCGTGGATCAACGGGCTCAGTCCGGCCGACAAGGCGCGCGCCACCGGTTTCTTCACGACCATCAGGCGCGGGGCCGACGGCAGGTTCACGGCCGTGCCGTACAGCCTCGAGTTTCAGAACGAGCTCGCGCACGTGGCGCAGCTGCTGCGCGAGGCGGCGGCGCTCACCACGCAGCCGACGCTGAAGAAGTATCTCGAGACGCGCGCCGCGGCGCTCCTGAGCAACGACTACTACGAGAGCGATGTCGCCTGGATGGAGCTCGAGGCCAGCATCGAGCCGACGATCGGGCCGTATGAGGTCTACGAGGACGAGTGGTTCAACTACAAGGCCGCCTTCGAGGCATTCATCGGCATCCGCGACGACGCCGAAACGAACAAGCTGGCCCGCTTCGGTTCCGAGCTGCAGGAGATCGAGAACAACCTGCCGATCGACCCCAGGTACCGCAACCCGAAGCTCGGGGCGCTGGCGCCGATCCGCGTGATCAACAGCGTCTTCTCGTCGGGCGAGGGCAACCGCGGCGTGCAGACGGCGGCCTACAACCTGCCCAACGACGAGCGCGTGGTCACCGAGAAGGGCTCGAAGCGCGTGATGCTCAAGAACGTGCAGGAGGCCAAGTTCGCGCGCGTGCTGCAGCCGATCGCCAAGGTGGCGCTGACGCCCGCCGCGCAGGCCAACGTGTCGTTCGACGCGTTCTTCACCCACATCCTGATGCATGAGCTGATGCACGGCCTCGGCCCGCAAAGCAGCACCGTTGGCGGCCGCACCAGCCCGGTGCGCCAGCACCTCAAGGAGCTGCACAGCGCCACCGAAGAGGCGAAGGCCGATGTGTCGGGCCTCTTCGCGCTCCGGTTCCTCCTCGAGAAGGGCAAGCTCGACGCGAAGCTCGGCGACACCATGTACAACACCTACCTGGCGTCGATGTTCCGGTCGATCCGGTTTGGCATCAACGAGGCGCACGGGCGCGGCGTGGCCGTCCAGTTGAACTACTTTCTCGACAACGGCGGCGTGAGCGTGAACGCCGACGGCACCTTCCAGGTGAACGCCGACCGCTTCAAGCAGAACGCGATCGACCTGACGCGCGACCTGATGACCATACAGGCCACCGGCGACTACGCGGCGGCCAAGGCGTTGATCGAGAAACTCGCCGTCATCCGCCCGCCGGTGCAGGTGGTCCTCGACAAGCTGAAGGACGTGCCGGTGGACATCGAGCCGCGCTACGTCACGGCGAAGCGGCTCGAAGCGGCCAATTAGGCGATCCGGCTCACCGTCATCCGCATCCGGGCCAGCATCGGCGCCACGATCGGAATCGTGAGCATCGTGCTGCCGAGCGCCATCAGCAGCAGCGCCGTGAAGGTGTCGCTGGTGATGATGTTCTTGTCGAGCAGCACGCTGACGAAAACGATCATGATCAACCCCTTGGCCTGCAGCAGCCAGCCGATCGGGGAGGCCTCGCCGGGCGCCCATTTGAGAATCCGTCCGGCCACGTGCACGCCCATCAGCTTGCCCGCGACCGACACGACGAGGAGGCCTGCGGCGACGAGGAACACGCTGGCGCCGCCCACGTTCCACGCGGTGCGGAGCCCGGTGGACAGAAAGAACACCGGCATCATGACCAGCAGCACGGTGTGCCGCAGCTGGTCCATCTGCTGCTGGTCGAACCAGGAGGCGTCCATCACCGCGCCCGCCATGAACGCGCCCACCATGTAGTGGAGGCCGGCCCAGTCGGCGCCGAGGGCGCAGACGGCCAGCCAGATCAGCCCCACGTACCAGCGATCCCGCGCGGGGATGCGCACCATCAGGTGGTGGAAGAGCCAGGCGCCCACCCCGAACGCCAGCAGGAAGCCGCCCTGCCGCGCGATGCGCGTCCACTCCATCAGGATCAGCGCCAGGACGCCCCAGATGGCGATGTCGTCCGCGCTGGCGTAGCGCAGCAGGCGCTGGCCGATCGGCTGCCGGAGGATGTCGAGGCGTTCCATCAGCAAGATCAAGATCGGGAGCGCGGTGACCGCGCACGACATCCCGACCCCGAGCGTGAACTGCCATGGCTTGGCCGTGGGCCCCATCCAGCCGTCGCGGGCCATGAACAGCGCCGCCGCGCAACCGAGAAGCAGCGGGCACCCGAGCGCGAGCCCCGCGGTGATACCGGTGTCGCGCCGGTGTTTCCAGGCGGCGCGGAGATCCAGCTCGATGCCGGCAATCCACACGAACACCATCACGGCCCACAACGCGATGCCGTTCAGCGCCTGCACCACCTCCGGCGTGAACACGAACTGGTAATAGTCCGGCACCACCGCGCCAAGCACGCCGGGGCCGAGCAGGATGCCCGCGATGATCTGCACGACGACGAGCGGCGCGTAGTCGTCGGTGCGGCCAAGCCGCCAGATCAGATACGGGACGGAAAAGATGATGACGAGGGCGATGAGGAAGAGTTCAGTCGTGGTCATCGGCTGGGAACGGGCGCGATTGCTCGGGCCGCCACGCGCGACTATTATGCGGCGAATGGCGAAATCCCCCGCGCGGGTGCGGGCTCCTGCGGTTCCGGGCGCGCCAGCGCCGGCTTTCACGACCACGCTATCGTCCGGCAGCGCCTTTCTCCTGAACGCGCTCTTCGTCGGGGCCATGCTGGTGCTCTGCCAGCTGCCGGTGCTGGAGCCGCGACCCGTCGTGCGGAGCTCGATCGTCGCCGCCGCGCTGGTGCTCCTCGCATGGAGCGCGCTGCTGTTCGGCGTCCTGCGGCGCCGTCAGAAGGTGACGCTCGACGTGCTGCTGCGCCGCCAGCACTATCTGCAGGCGTGCCTGCAGGGCTCGCTGATCCTCTATTGGGGCTACTACTGGCGCGAGGTGTATCACGCGGCGCCGCTCATCATCGCGCAGCTGCTGTTTG
>Ga0079218_10000007_pt1 | contig 43131 bp, 41 predicted proteins | sample NCCompost_FD_77181 | JGI IMG/M metagenome (GOLD analysis project Ga0079218, IMG submission 77181) | Agricultural soil microbial communities from Utah to study Nitrogen management - NC Compost | ecosystem: Environmental > Terrestrial > Soil > Agricultural land | place: USA: Utah | collected... | reverse complement strand
GGCTTCGTGGTGCAGGCGCTGACGCTCCATGCGCTCGCCGCCGCCGGCCTGCCCTACCCCGTGGCCACGGCGCTCGCCGTCGAGGCGGCGATCCTCCACAACTTTCTCTGGCACGAGCGCTGGACCTGGGCCGACCGCCGCGCCGGGCCCGGCCGGCTGGCGCGACTGCTGCGGTTCAACGGGTCGGCCGCCCTGATCTCGATTGGCGGCAATGTCGCGCTCATGGCGCTCTTCGTCGGGTCCCTCGGGCTCCCGCTGCTGCCCGCCAACCTGCTGGCCGTGCTCACGCTGAGCGCCCTGAATTTCCTGTCGGCTGATCGCCTGGTGTTCGTTACAAAGTTGACACCTCACCGAGAGAATCAAACGTCCATGTAGTTCTCGCGAACGATCCGGCGCGCGCGGATTTGGCTATAGTGATCCCTCACGCAGGAAGGGGGCCCTCGTGCCGTTCCGATCCGCAGGCACCCACGATATCCACGAAGTGCTGTCGCTCGACGAGCTCGGCGGCTTTGCCGACGCGGGCGGCAACCCGGCCGAGACCCTGATGAACGTCGTCGGGCTCATCGCGAAGCGCTTCGGCACCGACGTCTGTTCGGCGTATCTCCTCGAGCCCGATCGCGTCAATCTGATCCTGGCCGCCACCGTCGGCCTGCGGGCCGAGTGCATCGGCACGCTGCGCCTCGGGCTGCACGAGGGCCTCGTGGGGCTCGTCGCCGAGCAGGTCCGCCCGGTGGCCGTCGAGCACGCGCAGGCGCATCCGCGCTTCAAGTACTTCAGCGAGGCCGGCGAGGAGCCGTTCCTGTCGTTCCTCGGCGTGCCGCTCGTGGACAACGGGGTGCTGCAGGGCACGCTGGTCGTGCAGACGCTCGAGACGCGCCACTTCTCCGACGCCGAGATCGAGGCGCTGACGAACGCCGCCGCGCAGGTGGCGCCGATTATCGGCGAGGCACGGCTGGTGCACCGCTTCATCGCCCCGGCGCAGGAAAAACTGTGGGCGCTGGCGCGCAACCTGTGGTGGAGCTGGGACCAGGACTCCGGCAGTCTGTTCCAGGACCTCGAGCCCGCGCGCTGGTCCGAGCTGAATCACAACCCGATCTCGCTGCTCACCGAGACGCCGCTCGCGCAGATCGAGAAGCGTGCCGGCGAGCTGGCGCTCCACAGCCGCATCAACTACGCCTACCGGCGGCAGCGCGAGTACCTCGAGGCCGACACCACCTGGGCGGCCACCCATGCCGGCGTGCTGCGCCCGCGGCCGGTCGGCTACTTCTCCGCCGAGTTCGGCCTGCACGAGTCGTTTCCCATCTATTCCGGCGGCCTCGGCGTGCTGGCCGGCGACCACATCAAGAGCGCGTCCGACCTCGGCCTGCCGCTCGTCGGCGTCGGGCTGTTCTACGGGCAGGGCTACTTCCGGCAGCGGCTGGATCGCAACGGCTGGCAGCGCGAGGAGTACCTGAGCTCCGACACGAACCAGCTCCCGATGGAGCCCGCCATCGGCGAGAACGGCGAGCCGGTGATGGTGCAGATCGAAACCCGAGGCGGCGTCATCGCGGCCAAGGTGTGGCGCGTCAAGGTGGGCCGCTGCGACCTGCTGCTCCTCGACTCGAACGTCGAGGGCAACTCGCCCGAGGATCGCGACCTGACGGCGCGCCTCTACGGCGGCGACGCCCGCGTCCGCATCCGCCACGAGCTGCTGCTCGGCGTCGGCGGCTACAAGGCGCTGCGCGCGATGGGCATCACGCCGTCGGTGCTGCACCTCAACGAAGGGCACAGCGGCTTCGCGGTGCTCGAGGCGATCCGCAGCCGGATGGTCGAGGAGGGCGTCGGCTTCCACCAGGCGGTGTCGCGCGTCGCGCGCGAAGTGGTCTTCACCACGCACACGCCGGTGCCGGCCGGCCACGATCGTTTTCACGAGAGCCTGATCGAGGAGCACCTTGGACCGCTGCGCGATCAGCTCGGCGTCTCGCTCCACGAGCTGATGGCCGTCGGACGCGAGCACCCCGGCAACCTGCATGAAGAATTCTGCATGACGGTGCTCGGGCTGAAGCTGTCGCGGCGGGTCAACGCGGTGTCGGCGCTCCACGGCGAGGTGTCGCGCGCGATGTGGACCGGCCTCTATCCGGGCCGCAGCGAAGAGGCGGTGCCGATCGGCCACATCACCAACGGCGTTCACGTGCCCACGTGGCTCGCCCCTCAGATGTCGCGCCTCTACGACCGCCACCTCGGGCTCGAATGGCGCCACCGCAGCGGGCAGGCGAAGATCTGGGAAGGCATCGAGAGCGTGGACGACGGCGAGCTCTGGGAAACGCACCTCATCCTGAAGGCGCGCCTCATCGAGTTCGTGCGGCGGCGCGCGGTCGAGCAGGCGACGCATCGCGGGGAGCCGAAGGACGCGATTGCCCGGCTGGGGCGCATGCTGAGCCCCGACGCGCTGACGATCGGATTCGCGCGCCGGTTTGCCACCTACAAGCGCGCCAACCTCATCCTGCGCGACCTGCAGGCGCTCGCCGCCATGGTCAACGACCCGAAGCGGCCGGTGCAGTTCGTCTTCGCGGGCAAGGCGCATCCGCACGACGAGCCGGGCAAGCGCGTGCTGCAGGAAATCGCGCAGATGATGCGCGACCAGACGTTCTCGTCCAAGTTCGTGTTCGTCGAGGACTACGACATCAACGTCGGCCGCGTGCTCGTGCAGGGCGTGGACGTGTGGCTCAACAACCCGCGCCGGCCGCTCGAAGCGTCGGGCACGAGCGGACAGAAGGTCGTGCTCAACGGCGGCCTCAATCTGTCCGTGCTCGACGGCTGGTGGGCCGAGGCGTACGATGGCCTGAACGGCTTCTCGATCGGCACCGGCCGCACGCATGCGAACATGGACGTGCACGACGAGCGCGACGGGCGCGACCTCTACGAGACGCTCAAGGACGACGTGATCCCGCTTTTCTACCAGCGGGATCAGGACGGCCTGCCGCGCGGGTGGATCCGCCGGATGAAGCGCACCATCCGCACGCTCGGCTGGCGGTTCAACGCCGACCGCATGGTGATGGACTACGCCACGAATTTCTACGTCCCCGCCGCCGGCGGCACGTCGAGCGACAGCAGGCACTCAGGCTGATGCACGTCAACGCGTACGAGACCGGCGGGTTCTACGACGAGATGTTCGACGAGGCGTCCCAGCCGCGCCCCGAGGCGCAGCTCCTCCTCGACACCATCAACGCGCTCGGCGACGGCCAGCTCGAACGCTGCCAGCAGGCGGCCGAACGGATCCTCGTCCAGCTCGGGATCACCTTCAACGTCTACGGCGATTCGGCCGGCACCGAGCGGCCGTTCCCGTTCGATCTCGTGCCGCGCATCGTCACCGCGAAGGAATGGGACTGGATCGAGCGCGGGCTCAAGCAGCGCATCCATGCGCTCAATCAGTTCATCAACGACATCTACCACGACCAGAAGATCATCAAGGACGGCGTCATCCCCGAAGAGGTCGTCCGTTCAGCGGCGTTCTACCGCCCGCAGTGCATCGGCATCGATCCGCCGAAGGGCGTGTGGTGCCACATCACGGGCAGCGATCTGGTCCGCCACTCCGACGGCCGCATCTACGTGCTCGAGGACAACCTGCGCGTGCCGTCGGGCGTGTCGTACATGCTCGAGAACCGCGACCTGATGAAGCGCACCTTCCCGCAGGTGTTCGAGGGGCTGCGCGTGCGTACGGTCGCCGAGTACCCCAGCCTGCTGCTCGACACGCTCGAAGCGATGGCGCCGCGCGGCGTCACCACCAAGCCGGTCGTCGTGCTGCTCACACCGGGCATGTACAACTCGGCCTACTTCGAGCACAGCTACCTGGCGCAGAAGATGGGCATTCCGCTCGTCGAGGGGCGCGATCTGGTGGTCGAGGACAACGCGGTGTGGATGCGCACCACCAAGGGGCTGCGCCGCGTCCACGTCATCTACCGGCGCATCGACGACGACTTCCTCGACCCGGACACGTTCCGCCCCGACTCGCTGCTCGGCGTGCCCGGCCTGGTCAACGCCTACCGCGCCGGCAAGGTGTCGCTGGCCAACGCACCGGGCAACGGCGTGGCGGACGACAAGGTGATGTACGCCTACGTGCCGGACATGATCCGCTACTACGAGGGCGAGGACCCGATCATCCCGAACGTCCCCACTTTTCTGTGCTGGCGCGACTCGGATCGCCAGCACGTGCTGCAGAACCTGGAGACGCTGGTCGTCAAAGCCGCCAACGAGGCCGGCGGCTACGGCATGCTCGTGGGCCCGCACTCCACCGCGGCCGAGCGCGAGGCGTTTGCCGCCAAGATCACGGCGAACCCGCGCAACTACATCGCGCAGCCGACGCTCGGCCTGTCGCGCGTGCCGACCCTCGTGGGCAACCAGCTCGAGGGGCGGCACGTGGACCTGCGGCCCTACATCCTCTACGGCGACGACATCCGGGTGGTGCCGGGCGGCCTCACTCGAGTGGCGCTGCGCAAGGGATCGCTCGTCGTGAACTCGTCGCAGGGCGGCGGCAGCAAGGACACGTGGGTGCTCGAACCGGAGAGAAGCAGTGCGGGGTGAGCCGCTTCCGCTCCTCAGCCGCGTCGCCGACTCCGTGTACTGGATGGGGCGCTACATCGAGCGCGCCGAGAACGTGGCGCGCTTCATCGGCGTCAACCTGAACCTGCAGATCGATCTGCCGCTGGCGCCGTCGCAGCAGTGGCAGCCGCTCATCGACACGAGCGGCGACGCGGAGCTCTTCAAGGAGCGCTTCGGCCAGGCCACGCAGGCCAAGGTGATCGAGTGGCTCGCCTACGACACCAACAACCTCAGCTCGGTCGCCTCGTGCCTGCGCTTCGCGCGCGAGAACGCGCGCTCGGTGCGCGAGACGATCTCGTCGGAGATGTGGGCGCAGGTCAACAGCATGTACCTGCAGATCCAGGCGCAGCGGTCGCTGCCGGAGCCCGAGCGCATGCTCGACGCCTTCCGCGAGATCCGCATGGGCTGCCACCTGTTCGAGGGCGTCACCGACGCGACGATGTCGCACAACGAGGCGTGGCACTTCATGCGCCTCGGCCGCATGCTCGAGCGCGCCGACAAGACGTCGCGCATCCTCGACGTGAAGTACTTCATGCTGCTGCCGTCGGTCCGCGACGTCGGCACGCCCTACGACGACATCCACTGGTCGGCGGTGTTGCGGTCGGTCAGCGGCTTCGAGATGTACCGCAAGAAGTACGGCCGCATCATGCCGTCGGACGTCGTGGACTTCCTGGTGATGGACACCGAGTTCCCGCGCGCCGTGCGCTTCTGCATCAAGTGCGCCAGCGAATCGCTGCAGTCGATCACCGGCACGCCGATCGGCGCGTTCCGCTACCGCTCCGAGCAGCTCATGGGCCAGCTGCGCGCCGAGCTCGACTTCACGTCCGTGGACACGGTGCTGCGCAGCGGGCTGCACGAATACCTCGATCGCCTGCAGCTGAAAATGAACGGGATCGACGAGGGGCTGCGCGACGACTTCGCGGTGCGCACCACGCCGGCGGCGATGTCGCAGTCGCAGGTCTCGGCCGGCGCCACGATGACGCAGACGCAGGGCCCCGGGCCGAGCAACTGATCGCATGATCAAAGTTGCGCTGCATCACAAGACCGTCTATCAGTACGACCGGCCGGTCACGCTGTCGCCGCAGGTGATCCGCCTGCGCCCGGCGCCGCACAGCCGCACCCCGGTCACCGGCTACTCGCTGCGGATCGAGCCGTCGCAGCACTTCATCAACTGGCAGCAGGATCCGCAGGGCAACTTCCAGGCGCGCGTCGTGTTCCCGGAGCCGACGACGGTCTTCTCGCTCGAAGTCGATCTCGTGGCCGAGATGACCGTCCTCAACCCGTTCGACTTCTTCCTCGAGCCGCAGGCCGAAACCTATCCGTTCGCCTACGACGCGCTGCAGCGGCAGGAACTGGCACCGTTTCTCGACGTGGCTCCCGCCGGGCCGCGGCTGCAGGCGTTCCTCGCGTCGCTGCCGCGCGAGCCCATCCACGTCATCACCTTCCTCGTCGAGCTCAACCGCCGGCTGCAGCACGACGTCCGCTACGTCATTCGTATGGAGCCCGGCGTGCAGACGAGCGAGCAGACGCTCGAGCTCGCGTCCGGTTCCTGCCGCGACTCCTCGTGGCTGCTGGTCGAGACGCTGCGCCATCTGGGCTTCGCCACCCGCTTCGTGTCGGGCTATCTGATTCAGCTCACACCCGATCAGAAGCCGCTCGACGGCCCGCCCGGACCCGACGCCGACTTCACCGATCTCCATGCGTGGGCCGAGGTGTACCTGCCGGGCGCGGGCTGGGTGGGCCTCGACCCGACCTCGGGACTCCTCGCGGGCGAGGGGCACATCCCGCTCGCGGCGACGCCGGGCGCCGAATCGGCGGCGCCGGTGACGGGCCTCGTGAGCCCGAGCGAGGTCACCTTTCACCACGAGATGTCCGTGACGCGCGTGCACGAAGATCCGCGCGTCACCAGGCCCTACACCGACGAGCAGTGGCGGGCGGTGCTGTCGCTCGGCGATCGCGTGGACGGCGAGCTGGCCGCCGGCGACGTGCGCCTCACCATGGGCGGCGAGCCGACGTTCGTATCGATCGACGACATGGACGGCGACGAGTGGAACACGGCCGCCCTGGGCCCGGCGAAACGGCGGCTGGGCACGGCGCTGCTGGGCCGCCTGCGCGACGCGTTCGCGCCCGGCAGCCTCCTGCATTTCGGACAGGGCAAGTGGTATCCCGGCGAGTCGCTGCCCCGCTGGGCCTACACCTGCTATTGGCGCGAGGACGGCGTGCCGCTGTGGCGCGATCCCGCGCTCGTGGGCGACCCCGATCGCGACGACGGATTCGGCACCGACGACGCGCGCGCGTTCGCCGAGGCGCTGGCCGAGCGGCTGTCCGTCGGCGCGTCGCACGTCATCGCCGCCTACGAGGACCCGCTCGCCTACGTCCACAAGGAGCGCACCCTCCCGATCAACGTCGATCCCGAGGACAACAAGCTCGACGATCCCGAAGAGCGCGAGCGGCTGCGCCGGGTGTTCAGCCGCGGCCTCGGCACGCCGACCGGGTTCGTGCTGCCGCTCGTGCGCGTGCCGGGCAAGGACGGTCCCGCCTGGCAGTCGGGCCTGTGGATGCTGCGCGGGCGCCATCTGTTCCTGGTGCCGGGCGACTCGCCGGTCGGCTTCCGCCTGCCAATCGAGAGCCTGCCCACGGGGCGGGCATTCGAAGTGGTGCCCGCCGATCCGATGGCGCCGCGCGAGCCGTTTGGTCCCGGAGCCTCGGCCACGCCCCTCCGCGTGCGCGCCGGAGGCGGACAGCGCCGTCTGGTGCCGGACGAGAGCGGGCGGCCGCGCCAACCGCGGCAGGAGCAGACGCTTCAGGAGCCGGCGGACGCGGGCTCGCCGTACGTGCGCACGGCGCTCAGCGTCGAGGCGCGCCACGGCACGCTCTGGACGTTCCTGCCGCCGGTCCCGTCGGCCGCGGACTACGTGGAGCTCATCGCCGCGATCGAGGACACCGCCGCCACGCTCGCCATGCCGGTGCTCGTCGAGGGCTACCCGCCTCCGTACGATCCGCGGCTGCATCAGATCAAGGTCACGCCCGACCCGGGCGTCATCGAGGTCAACGTGCACCCCGCGCGCAGCTGGCGCGAGCTCGTGGCGACCACGACGACGCTCTACGAGCAGGCGCGCGCGAGCCGCCTCGGCACCGAGAAGTTCATGCTCGACGGCCGTCACACCGGCACGGGCGGCGGCAACCACCTCGTGCTCGGCGGCCTGACGCCGGCCGACAGCCCGTTCCTGCGCCGGCCCGATCTCCTCCGGAGCTTCGTCGCCTACTGGCTGAACCACCCGTCGCTCTCGTATCTCTTCTCCGGCGTCTTCATCGGCCCCACCAGCCAGGCGCCCCGGGTGGACGAGACACGCGCGGACGCCGTGTACGAGCTCGAGATCGCCATGAGCCTGCTCGACGGGGCGCGCGGCGTGACGCCGGGCGCCCCGCCCTACGTCCCGCCGTGGCTCGTCGATCGCATCTTCCGGAACCTGCTCGTGGACGTGACCGGCAACACGCACCGCTCCGAGTTCTGCATCGACAAGCTGTACTCCCCCGACGGAGCGACGGGGCGCCTGGGTCTCGTCGAGATGCGCGCCTTCGAGATGCCGCCGCACGCGCGCATGAGCCTGGCGCAGCAGCTCCTCGTGCGCACGCTGCTGGCCTGGTTCTGGCGTGATCCGTACAAGGTCGCGCCGATCCGCTGGGGGACGCGGCTGCACGATCGCTTCCTGCTGCCGTACTACGTCGAACGCGACTTCGCCGCGGTGGTCGCCGAAGTGCGGCACGCCGGCTACCCAATCGATCGCGAGTGGTTCGCGCCGCACCTGGAGTTCCGCTTTCCGGTGTACGGCCGCGTGGTCTACGACGGGGTGGACGTGGAGCTGCGCCAGGCGATCGAGCCGTGGTACGTGCTGGGCGAAGAGCCGGGCGCCGGCGGCACCGCGCGCTATGTGGACTCCTCGGTGGAGCGGCTGCAGGTGCGGGTGCGCGGCCTCGAGCCCGAGCGCTTCACGGTCGCGTGCAACGGTGTGCAGCTGCCGCTGCAGCCAACGGGCACCGAGGGCGAGTTCGTGTGCGGCGTGCGCTACCGCGCCTGGCAGCCGCCGCGCTGCCTGCACCCCACTATTCCCGTGCACACGCCGCTCGTCGTGGACGTCGTGGACACCGGCGCGCGCCGCGCCATCGGCGGCTGCACCTACCACGTGGGGCATCCGGGCGGACGGAACTACGCGACCGTTCCTGTAAACTCGAACGAGGCGGAGGCGAGGCGGCGAGCCCGGTTCTTCGGGTTCGGCCATACGCCCGGATCGCCGCTGACCCTCGTGATGCACGAGAACCGCGAGTTTCCCTCCACGCTCGACCTTCGGCGCCAGGCAGCCTCGCCAGATTTCTCGTGAGCGACACCTCCTCGGCGCGTCCGTCGCGCAGCACGGCGGACTGGAACTACCGGCCGCCGCAGGCAGGACACTGGGACGAAGCGCTCGATCCGTCCGGGCGGCCGCGCCCGCACTGGATGCGCCTGGCCGCGGCGTTGCGGCGGATGGGGATGCCCGAGTTCTCGCGCCGGTGGGAGTTCGGCCAGCAGCTCATTCGCGCCAACGGCGTTACCTACAACGTCTACGGCGACCCGCTCGGCAGCGCGCGCCCGTGGCCGATGGACCTGGTGCCGCTCGCCATCGACGGACGCGAGTGGGCGCACATCGAGCACGCGGTCATCCAGCGCGCCACCCTGCTCAACGCGATCCTCGCCGACCTCTACGGCACGCACCGGCTCGTACGCGACGGGCACATCCCGCCCGAACTGGTCTTCGACAACCCGGGCTTCCTGCGCGCCTGCCACGGCATCGCTCCCACCAGCGGCGTCTACCTGCAGAACTGCGCCGTGGACATCGCGCGGGCGCCCAACGGCACGTGGTGGGTAATCTCGGATCGCACGCAGGCGCCGTCCGGCGCCGGCTACGCGCTCGAGAACCGGCTGGTGAGCGGCCGCACGCTGCCGGCCATGCTCGATCAGTGCCGCGTCCGCCCGCTCACCGACTTCTTCGAGGTGACGATCAAGGCGCTGCTCAACCTGGCGCCGAACCGCCCCGCCAACCCGCGCGTGGTGGTGCTGTCGGCCGGCCCCAACAGCGAGACCTACTTCGAGCATTCGTTCTTCGCGCGGCAGTGGGACTTTCCGCTCGTGGGCGGCGGCGACCTGACGGTGCGCGACGGACGCGTGTACCTCAAGACGCTCGCCGGCCTGAACCCGGTGGACGTGATCCTCCGGCGGCTCGACGACGACTTCTGCGATCCGCTCGAGCTGCGCGGCGACTCGCTGCTCGGTGTGCCCGGCCTGGTGCAGGCGGCGCGCGCCGGCACCGTGTTCGTCGCCAACTGCCTCGGCAGCGGCCTGGTGGAAACGCCGGCCCTCATGGCGTTCATGCCCAGCCTGTGCCGCGAGGTGCTCGGCGAGGAGCTGCGCATGCCGTCGGTGGCGACGTGGTGGTGCGGGCAGGACGAGCCGCGGCGTGAGGTCCTCGAGCATCTCGAGAAGCTGGTCATCAAGCCGGTGTTCCCGCGCTTCGGCCAGCACGCGGAGTTCCCCGCGACGATGTCGGCCGAGAAGCGGCGCGCGCTGGCGGCGCGCATCGAGGCCCACCCCACGCGCTTCGTCGCACAGGAGCAGGTGGACCTCTCGAGCGCGCCGGTGCACACGCACCGCGGCCTCGAAGCGCGCCACGTCGTGCTGCGGGTGCTCGCCGCCTGGGACGGCACTTCGTACGCGGTGCTCCCGGGCGGGCTGACGCGCGTCGCCACCGGCCAGCAGTCGCTCGTGGTGTCGATGCAGGCCGGCGGCGGCAGCAAGGACACCTGGGTGATCGGCGGCGCCGACGACAGGACCTACGAGCTCGAACCGTCGCCGCAGGCCGGCTTCACCCACTCCACCGAGCTGTCAAGCCGGATGGCCGACAACCTGTTCTGGCTCGGGCGCTATGCGGAGCGGCTCGAGGCCAGCGCGCGGCTCTTCCGCGTGCTGCTGCCGGCGCTGTCCGGCGAGGCGCACCAGGGGCGGCACGCGTCGGTGGACACCGCGCTGCACTTCCTCCGCGGCCTCGACCTGCTGCCGCCGGAATCGCGGCGGGCCACGGTGGCGCGCCAGTGGTGGACCCTGCAGCGCATCGTCGCCGACCTGGTGTTCGACACCCGCCACATCGCGAGCATCGGCGGCAACCTGCGGCACGTGCGGCGTCTGAGCTGGGAAGTGAAGGAGCGGCTGTCGCCGGACACCTGGCGCGTGCTGCAGCAGCTGTCGACGCAACTGTCGGGGGCGCCGCCTGCCAATCACGACCGGCGCTTCCTGGCGGCGCTCGCCGCGCTCGACGACGTGGTGATCATGCTGTCGGCGTTTGCGGGCCTCCTGGCCGAGAACCCCACGCGCGGCTACGGCTGGCGCTTCCTCGGCATGGGGCGCCGCATGGAGCGCGCACTCCAGATGATCGAGCTGCTGCGCGTCGGCGTGGCGCTCGCGCCGTTTCCCGACGACGCCTGCCTCGAGGTGCTGCTGCAGGTGGCCGACAGCTCCACCACCTACCGATCGCGCTACCTCGCCGCGATCCGCACGCGCTACGTGCTCGAGCTGCTGCTCACCGACGAGACCAACCCGCGATCGGTGGCCTTTCAGGCCGCGGCGCTGCTGGACGGCGTCCACAGCCTGCCCCGCCGCCAGACCGAGGCGTCGCCGCCGGCGGAGTACACCCTGGCCAAACGCCTGCGGCAGATGGTGCGCGACATCAGCATGGACGATCTGAAACGGCGCGACGCCAACGGGCAGCGCCTGGCGCTCGAGGCGCACCTGCAGACCGTCCGCAACGGCGTCAGCGATCTGTCGGAAGCGATCACGGCGCGCTACTTGAGCCACTCGACGCCGTCGCAGTTGAAGTCGTTCTGACCGCGCGTCTTGAAAGGCGACGAGATGCACATGAGTCCAATATCTTGCGGCGCCTTACAAGACGCGCCGCCCCCGCGGAGCGGGGGCAAGAAGACACTGTGCCGCATGGCTGGCGAGCGGGAAGTTCTTCGCTCTGAGGAGCTTGCTCGCTAGCCATGCGCTACAAAGCGACGCACACGACGCGCTACCGCTACGACGCCACGGTGTCGCAATGTCAGAGCGAGGTGCGCCTGACGCCGCGCGCGCTGCCGTGGCAGGCGCTCATCGAATCGCGCATCGAGGCCACGCCGGGGCCGGCCTCGGTGGAGACGCACAAGGACTACTTCGGCAACGACGTCACGACGTTCACGATTCTCGAGAGTCACGACCGCTTCGCCATCGCGGCCACGAGCGTGGTGGACGTGCAGCCGCGCCCGCTGCTCCCGGCGGGCGACGTGGCGTGGGAGAGCGTGCGCGACGAGCTGGCGGCGCACGCGCGCCCCGACGCGCTCGAAGCCTACGAGTACGTCTTCGACTCGCCATTCGTCACAGCCGGCCCCGAGCTCGCCGCCTACGCACGGCCGAGCTTCGCCCCCGGCCGCGGGCTGCTCGAAGCGGTGGACGACCTCGCCTATCGCATCCACGCCGAATTCACCTACCAGCCAGACGCGACCAGCATCGACACCCCGCTGCTCGAGGCGCTCAAAGCGCGCCGCGGTGTCTGTCAGGACTTCTCGCACGTGATGATCGGCGGGCTGCGATCGCTGCGTCTTGCCGCGCGCTACGTCTCCGGCTACTTGCGCAGCGGCGCCGACTACCAGGGCGCCGAGGCCTCGCACGCCTGGGTGTCGGTGTATCTGCCCGGAACCGGATGGGTGGATGTCGATCCCACGAACGACGTGCGTCCCGGAACCGGACATGTGACGTTAGGTTGGGGACGCGACTATGGCGACGTCACGCCGGTGAAAGGCATCGCGCTCGGCGGCGGGCATCAGCTCGTTGACGTCGAGGTGCGGGTCGAACCGATCGCGGCCGCGCAGAGCTGACACATTCTTAACGATCTCTTTACGCCGCTGTCGCCGTTGCCTACGCCGTCCGGCCGCGCCTTTGCTTCGTCGGCGCGCAATGACCCCGAATCACGCCCGGCTGTCGCCTGTCGCGTACATCCATCGATCTCTCCACAGGACATGTGCGGCCTTCTTCGCCACGCTCCTCTTCGGCGCTGCGTTCATCGCGCAGGCGCAGACACCATCCGTTTCGCTGACCCCCGCGCCCGCCATCAGCCTGCCCGGCGGCGTGGACTCGAACAGCCCCGCCGTGTGGGACAGGGTGGACGGCGTCGAGACCTTGCAGGTGGTGACATCGTTCGCCGGGCAGCCAAGCCTTGCGAGCGGTCGCCGTCTCGGCCGACTGGGCCCGGCGTCGCCGGTGACTTTCGTCACCCATCCTGGTGACGGCGTGTGGATGGAGTCGGTGGTGGTGGATGAAGGCGGTACCTGGTACGGCTACTACCACAACGAGGTACCCGCAACTGTCTGTGGCCGGCCGACCCTCACGCTGCCTCGCATCGGCACCGCCCGCTCGCACGACAACGGCGGGACCTGGGAGGACCTCGGCATCGTCCTCGAAGCGCCGCCCGGCTGGCACGACTGCGCGACGCCGAACCAATACTTCGTCGGCGGCGTCGGCGACGTGAGCGTGGTGCTCGATCGGGAGTCGAAGGACCTCTACTTCTTCTTCAGCCAGTACTCGAAGTACGCGGCCGCGCAGGGGGTGGCGCTGGCCCGGCTGGCCTGGGCGGATCGCGACTCGCCAGTGGGCAAGGTGACGGTGTTCAACGACGGCGTGTGGCTGCCGGCCACCCGCGTCACGACCGAGGACGAGAGCGGCGCGGCGCGCACCAACTGGGTCTATTCGTTCGGCACGCCGCTCGTCCCGGTGACGAGGCCGTGGCACGACGACGATCCGGATGACGACGCCTTCTGGGGCGCGTCGGTGCACTGGAACGTGTCGCTGCAGCTCTACGTGATGCTGCTCAACCGGACCAAGGACGAACAGTTCTCGCAGGAAGGCGTCTACGTGTCGTTCGCCCGCCGCCTCGACGACCCCGCGGCCTGGACGACGCCCATGAAGATCGTGGACGGCGGCTCGTGGTACCCGCAGGTGATCGGCATCGAGACCGGCGAAGGCAGCGACAAGCAGGCGGGAGCGCGGGCGCGGCTCTTCATGGGCGGCCGCTCCACGCAGTTCATCGAGTTCAACGTGAAATAGGCCTGCCTCGACGAAGCGCGAAGCGCGAAGTCGGGGTACGATCGTCGTCTTGGACGACGCACAGATCTACGCCACCATCGGCGAGGAGGGCTTCGAGCGCCTCGTCGGCCTGTTCTACCGCCAGGTTCCCACGGACGACATCCTGGGACCGATGTATCCGAAGGACGATCTCGCGGCCGCCGAGGCGCGGCTGCGCGACTTCCTGGTGGGCCGCTTCGGCGGCCCGCAGCGCTACATCGAGCAGCGTGGCCATCCTCGCCTGCGCATGCGGCATGCCCCCTTCTCGATCGATCGCGAAGCGCGCGACCGCTGGATGGAGCTGATGGGGAAGGCGCTCGACGAGGCCCGGCTGCCGGCCGACGTCACCGAGTTCCTGCGCGAGTTCCTCGGCGGCGTCGCGACGATGATGATGAACCGGGCCTGACGCTGCAGGTCAGGTGGGTCAGGTAAGTCAGGTGGGTCTGGTAGGTAAGAACGCTTGTCTGCTTTCGTTGGGGCAGGTCTCGAGACCTGCCCGACAAGTGTTCTACCCACCTGACTCACCTGACCCACCCGACCTACCTGACCCGGCAGCCGACCCGCCCATCCGGGCGGTGCGCGCGTCGCGGGCACCGCCCTACGATGGGCGGCATGCTGACTCAACTCTCGAACGACTTGGCCGACGCCGTGGCCGCCGCCGCGCCGTCGGTCGTGCAGGTCCACGGGCGCCGGCGGCCGGCGAGCGGGCTCGTCTACGCCGAGGGCGTCGTGGTGACCACGATGCGCGCGGTGGGCCGTGAAGACGGATTGCGCGTGCGCACGCACGGCGGCGACGCGCTCGAGGCGGCGCTGGCCGGGTGGGACCCGGCCACCAGCCTTGCCGTGCTCAAGGTCCCCGGCCTGGCCGCTCCGCCGTTGACGCCGGCGGCCACCCCGGCGCGCGTCGGGCATCTCGCCCTCGCGGTCGCGCGCTCGTGGAGCAACGCCGTGACCGCCAGCGCCGGCATCGTCGCCGTGATCGGCGGCCCGCTGCCCACCGGCCGGCGCCGCGCGATCGACCAGGTGATTCGCACCACCGCGCCGATGCACGACGGCTTCTCCGGGGGTGCCTTCCTCGACACCGGCGGCGGGCTCGTCGGCATGACCACCGCCGCGGCGATCCGCGGGTTCGGGGTGGTGATTCCGGCGGCCATCGTGTGGAAGACCGCGGCGCACGTCCTGGAGCACGGCGGGGCCGCGCGCGGCTACCTCGGCATCGTCGGCCAGCCGGTCCGGCTCCCCGACGGCCGGGGCGCGCTGCTCGTGGCGAGCGTGGCCCCGGACGGTCCCGCTGCCGCCGCGGGCGTCCTCATCGGCGACGTCGTCCTCGCGCTCGACGGGACGCCGGTGGCATCGCCGGAGGATCTGCTCGATCTGCTCACCGGCTCGCGGGTGAGCCAGATAGCGACGTTGCACGTCCTCCGCGGGGGTGTGGCGACAGACGTCGCCGTCACGATCGGCGCACGTCCATGAGCCTCTCGCCTCTAGCCTTTGGCCTCTAGCAAACGCTTCGCTGCGATCAGAAGTCGTACCTAGAGGCCAGAGGCTAAAGGCCAGAGGCTGATGTAGGCTATGAGGCTTCGGAGGGCCCATGGCCAAGGTGTCCGTAACCGTCAACGGCAAGGTGCGCACGGCCGACGTGGAGCCGCGCACGCTGCTCGTCCACTTTCTGAGAGAGAACCTCAACCTCACCGGCACGCACGTCGGCTGCGATACCAGCCAGTGCGGCGCCTGCACCGTGCTGGTGGACGGCCGCAGCGCCAAGGCCTGCACCATCTTCGCCGTACAGGCGGACGGCTCGTCGGTGACCACCATCGAAGGCCTCGCCAAGGACGGCCAGCTGCATCCGCTGCAGGAAGGGTTCTGGGAGGAACACGGCCTGCAGTGCGGCTACTGCACGCCTGGCATGATCATGTCGGCGGTCAACCTGCTCGCCGACACGCCGAAGCCGACGGAAACCCAGATCCGCGAGGGCATCTCCGGCAACTTCTGCCGCTGCACCGGCTACCAGCACATCGTCAACGCGATTCAGTTCGCCGCGGCCAAGAGGTAGACCATGGCGCCCACTTCTCCCGTTCTGCCGAAGCTCGTGGGGACGCGCGTCAAGCGCCGCGAAGACCCGCGCCTCATCCAGGGCAAGGGCACCTACGTCGACGACGTGAAGATCGTCGGCATGCAGCATCTCGCCTTCAAGCGCAGCGACGTCGCGCACGGCCGCATCGTCTCGATCGACACGAAGGCCGCCGAGGCGATGGAAGGCGTCGAAGCGGTGTTCACCGGCAAGCAGATTGCCGAGTTCATCAAGCCGATGCCGATCGGCACGCCGTTCCCCTCGCCCGATCATCGCGTGGTGGCCGTCGACGTCGTGCGCTTCACCGGCGAGCCGGTGGCCGTGGTGGTGGCACGTGATCGCTACCTCGCCCGCGACGCCGCCGACGCCATCACCGTCCAGTACGACACGCTGCCGGCCGTCGTCGATCCCGAGGCTGCGCTCGCGGGCAAGCCGACGGTCATTCACGAGAAGTTCGCCAACAACGTCGCCATCGGCCCCATCCCCGGCGGCACGGGCTGCTCGCCCGACGGCAAGTCGGTGGACGACAGTGCCATCGACGCGGCGTTCAAGAACGCCGAGATCGTCATCTCGCAGCGGATGATGAACCAGCGCCTGGCGCCGAGCGCGATGGAGCCGCGCGGCGTCGTGGCGCACTACGAGGCGGGCAAGGGCACGATGACCATCTGGTCGTCCACCCAGAACCCGCACATCCTGCGCACTTTCATCGCCATGATGAACGGCATGGGCGAGAACGAAGTGCGGGCTATCGCGCCCGAAGTCGGCGGCGGCTTCGGCGCCAAGATCAACATCTACGCCGAGGAGTACGTCGTCGCCGGGCTGTCGAAGCGTCTGGAAATGCCGCTCAAGTGGATCGAGGATCGGTCCGAGGCGTTCGTCGCCACCATCCACGGACGCGACATCCTCGGCTACGTCGATCTCGCGGCCAAGCGTGACGGTACCGTGCTCGGGCTGAAGCTGCGGCTCATCGCCGACATCGGCGCCTACAACATGCTGCTCACGGCGGCCATCCCGACGCTCACGATGCTGATGGCCAACGCAACCTATGCGTTCCCGGCCATCCGCGTCACGCTCACCGAGGTCTTCACCAACAAGACCCCCACCGACGCCTACCGCGGCGCCGGGCGTCCCGAGGCCACCTACTTCGTCGAGCGCGCCATGGACATGCTGGCGCGCGAGCTGAAGATGGATCCGGCCGACGTGCGGCGGAAGAACTTCATCCCGAAGGATCAGTTCCCCTTCCAGACGCACATGGGCGCCGTGTACGACTCGGGCGACTACGAGAAGGCGCTCGACAAGGCGCTCGAAACGGCCAATTGGGCCGAGCTCAAGAAGGAGCGCGACAAGGCCAAGGCCGAAGGCCGGCTCGTGGGCCTGGGGCTTGCGATGTACGTGGAGGTCTGCGGCATCGGGCCGTCGGCGTCGCTGCCGACCGGCGGTTGGGAGCACGCGCAGGTGACGATCGAGCGCGACGGCCGCATCACGGCGATGACCGGCGCCTCACCGCACGGCCAGGGCAACGAGACCACCTTCGGGCAGATGCTCGCCGATCAGTTCAGCGTGCCGCTCGAGCACGTCACCATCCTGCATGGCGACACCGCCGTCGTGAAGCAGGGCATCGGCACCTTCGGCAGCCGCTCGCAGGCCGTCGGCGGCGCCGCGCTCCACATGGCCGCCGGCAAGGTCAAAACCAAGATGGCCAAGTTCGCGGCGGCGCTGCTCGAAGCCCACGAAGACGATCTCGTGTTCGAGAGCGGCCGCATCTCGGTCAAGGGTGCGCCCGCCAAGGGCAAGACGTTCGCCGAGGTGGCGTCCTACGCCTACATCCCGGTGCCGCTGCCTCCGGGTCTCGAGCCCGGGCTGAGCGACGAGGCGTTCTTCGAGCCGAGCAACAACACCTACCCGTTCGGCTGCCACATCGCGCTGCTCGAGATCGACCGCGACACCGGCGAGCCGAAGCTGCTGCGCCTGGTGGCGGTGGACGACGCCGGCAACCTGATCAACCCCCTCATCGTCGAAGGGCAGATTCACGGCGGCCTCGCCCAGGGCATCGGGCAGGCGATGATCGAAGAGGTCGTTTACAGCGAGGACGGTCAGCTCCTCACCGGCTCGTTCATGGACTACGCCATGCCGCGGGCGATCGATTTTCCACGCTTCGAGCTCGGTAACACCGTCACCCCGACCCCGGTCAACCCGCTCGGCGCCAAGGGCTGCGGCGAAGCCGGCACGCTCGGCTCCACGCCCGCCATCGTGTCGGCGGCGGTGGATGCCTTGAGCGGGTTCGGCGTGAAACACATCGACATGATGCTGCGGCCCGAAAAGCTGTGGCGCCTCATTCAGGGAGGCCAGGCGTGATCCCCACCAGCTTCGACTACGCACGCGCGACGTCGCTCGACGACGCCATCGCCAAGCTTGGCGCCTCGGGCGGCAGCGCCAAGTTGGTCGCCGGCGGCCACAGCCTGATCCCGCTGATGAAGCTGCGGCTCAGCGAGCCGACCACGCTCATCGACATCGCGCGCATCCCCGGGCTTGCCGGCATCAAGGAAAAGGACGGGAAGATCGAAATCGGCGCGGCCACGACGCATTACGCGGTGGCCTCGTCGGCGCTGCTGCGCGACAAGTGCGCGGCGCTGGCCGAGACCGCCGAGACCATCGGCGACCCGCAGGTCCGCAATCGCGGCACCCTGGGCGGCAGCCTCGCGCACGCCGATCCGGCGGCCGACTACCCCGCCGTCCTGCTGGCGCTCGACGCCGAGATCCACATCAAGGGCAAGGGCGGCTGGCGCGCCGTGAAGGCCAGCGACTTCTTCCAGGGGCTGTTCACGGTGAACCTGCAGCCGGACGAGATCATCGCCGGCGTGCACGTGAAGCCGCAGAAGGCGGCAGCCTACGCCAAGCTGCACCAGCGCGCGTCCCACTTCGCCATCGTCGGCGTCGCGGCGGCGCTCGAGGTATCGGGCGGCAACATCAGCGCGGCGCGCGTGGGCCTCACGGGCGCCAGCACGCACGCGATGCGGCTCTCGAACGTCGAGGCGGCGCTGGCGGGCAAACCGCTGTCGGATGCGACCATTGCCGCCGCCGCGGCCGTGGCGGGCGACGGCCTCGAGGATCTGAATTCCGATATTCACGCCAGCGCGGACTACCGGCGCCAGATGATCAAGGTGTTTACGAGACGCGCCCTCGAAGGGGCCCGCGCGCGTGTGTAGGCTTAGCCCTTCTCGTGCCTCCTACACCTTTCCTTGGAGGCACGAGAAGAACCTGTCCAGCATCATTTTCGACACACCGCCGATCAGGCGCTGCCCCACTCGGGCGATCGGGCCACCGGTCAGCACCGTGCCGCTCACCTCCACGACCGTCTTGTCGCCGTCGGCTCGCAGCGTGATCGCCGAGTTTCCCTTGGCGAATCCCGGCTTGCCCTGCCCTTCGACCGTCAGGCGATAGGACGACGGCTGCACCTTGTCGCTGATGACGACGGTGCCTTCGTAGCCGCCGGTAATCGCCGCGATGGCCACCGTGAGCTTCACTTTGTATTGATCCTCGCCGGTGGGCTCCATGCCCTCGCAGCCGGGAATGCACGACGAGATCACCGCGGGATCCATCAGGAGTTCCCAGACGCGCGCCGGCGGCGCGTCGAACGTGTATGTGCCGTTCAAGTCCATGTTTGTCGATCCTATCGCTGGTCGGGCACGTCTAAAGACGTGCCCCACCGAAACCTTTCGAATCCCGCTCCAGCAGCGCTGCCAGATCTCGAAGATCGCGGAGCGTCCGCGCTGGCAGGAAGCGATCGACGTGCGGGAGCGCCGCCACGAGACCACGCGTCAGCGGCTGATAGTCCTGTGTGCCGATGAGCGGATTGAGCCAGATCAGGCGGTGGCAGCTGCGGTGCAGCCGGGCGACTGCCGCCGCGAGCACGTCAGGCTCGCCGCGATCCCAGCCGTCGGACACGAGGAGCGCGACCGGCGCGCGCGCCAGCGCGCGGCGGCCCCAACGCCGGTGGAATTCCTGCAGCGAGGCGCCGATGCGTGTCCCGCCGGACCAGTCCGGCACGGCCTTCGCCACGGCGCCGACGGCGTCGTCGATGCGTGAGGCGCGCAGCTGCCGCGTAATGCGGGTGAGACGCGTCGAAAAGAGGAACGCCTCCACGCGGCGATGCCGGCGCGTCAGCGCGTAGGCGAAGTGGACGAGCAGGCGTGCGTAGACCTCCATGGAGCCGCTGACGTCGCACAGCAGCACGATAGGCCGCGGCCGCAGCCGGCGCACGCGCCGCGGCAGCCGCACCATGTCGCCGCCGGTCCGCACGCTGCGCGCGAGCGCGCGCCGCAGATCGAGGCGCGAGCCGCGCCCGGGCACCCACCGGCGCGTGCGGCGCAGGCCGGGCTGCCACTCCAACCGCTCGATGGCCTCGCGGGCCGCCGCAAGCTCGCTCTCCGAGAACTCGGCGAAGTCCTTCGTCGCCAGCGCTTCGGCGTCGCTCCACGCCGGAACGTCGAGCGAATCGTCGTCAGGAGCCGCCTCCGAGTCGATCGGGGTTTCGAGCAGGCCCATGGTCTCGGGGCCGGCCGAGGGCGATTCCGCGTTCGACGAGTCGCGGCCGCCAGCCGGTGTGTCCGCGTCCGTGGCTCGAGGCAGCCGCGTCCAGAAGTCGTCGAACGCGCGATCGAAGGCGTCGAGATCCTCGTGGCGGTGCACGAGCAGGGCGCGGCACACGTGGAACACGTCGTCGCGGCGCGCAAGGTCGACACAGGACAGCGCTTCCACCACGTCGAGCATCCGGCCGGTGTGCACGTCGAGCCCGAGCCGGCGGAGCGTCCGCCCGAACCCGAGCAGACGCTCGAGCAGCGTGTCCCCACGGGGAACGGTCACATGCCTCCGGACGCGCGGGCCGCGGCCTTCGCGAGCAGCTCGTTCACCCGCGCGCCGCGCAGCGCATCGACGTCTTCCCGTGCCTTGAGGACGACGCCGAGCGTCTCGCCGATGCCCTGCTCGTCGACGCGCTCGTGGCCGAGCGCGACCAGCGCCGACACCCAGTCGATCGTCTCGGAGACGCCGGGCGTCTTGTACAGCTCCTGCGTGCGCAGCTCCTGCGCCAGCGCCGTCACCTGCGCGGCAAGCTGCGCCGACGCCTCGGGCACGCGGACGCGCACGATCGCCAGCTCTTTCTCGAAGCTGGGGTACTCGAGCCACTGATACAGGCAGCGTCGCTTCAGCGCGTCGTGTACCTCGCGGGTGCGGTTGGAGGTGAGGATGACGAGCGGCCGCTCGGTGGCGCGCACGGTGCCGATTTCCGGAATCGTCACCTGGAACTCCGCGAGCAGCTCCAGCAGATACCCTTCGAACTCCTCGTCGGCACGATCGATCTCGTCGATGAGCAGCACGGCCGGACGCGTCCGCGCGGGATCGATCGCCTGCAGCAGCGGGCGCTTCAGCAGGAACGCATCGCTGTAGAGCGCCCTGTGGGCCTCGGCGCGATCGACGCGCCCGCCGGCCTCGATCAGGCGCAGCTCCAGCAGCTGCCGCGGATAGTCCCACTCGTACACGGCATGCGAGACGTCGAGCCCCTCGTAGCACTGCAGCCGGATCAGATCGGTGCCGAGCGCCGCCGCCATGGCGCCGGCGAGCGCGGTTTTGCCGACGCCCGCCTCGCCCTCGAGGAAGAGCGGCCGGCCGAGGCGCAGGGCGATGAAGAGGGAGACGGCCAGGCCGCGGTCGGCGACGTAACGCTGCTCGGCGAGGCGCTGCTGGAGCTCTGAAATGGATGCGGGCACCGTGGCTGGCAGTCTAGCATTGGGAGAACCGGCACTTTCCCGATGCGCGTCCTCCTGGTTGGTCCCGCCCGCGCGCGCGACGCGCTGCGGGCGCAGCTCCTTGATTCCTCGATCGATGTCGCCGCCGAGTTCACGACGGTGGACGAGGCGCGCCGGTCGGGCGTGGCCGCCGACGCCCTGCTCATGGCGTTCGAGGCCGACGCGGGCTCCCGCCGGCGCGCCGCGCCCGAAGTGGTCGAGGAGCCGCTGACGCCGCGGGAAGTGCAGGTCCTCGAGCTCCTCGCGGCGGGGCTGGCGAACAAGGCGATTGCCGGGCGTCTCGGGATCAGCGACCAGACGGTGAAGTTCCACGTCGCGGCGATCCTCGGCAAGCTCGGCGTCGCCAACCGGACGGAAGCGGTTCGCGTGGCGGTGCGCCGCGGCCTCATCGCGATGTGATCGGGCGGGTCTGAAGACCCGCCACTACGTACGAGCTTCGGCCGGGGCGATCGTCAACCGGATCCGCCGTCCCCGCCGCAGCACCGTCAGCGGCAGGCTCGTGCCGATGCGCTCCTCCGTCAGATACCGGTGCAGGTCGTCCACGCCGGCGACGGGATGGTCGCCGAGCGACACGATGACGTCGCCTTCGGCCAGCCCGGCGCGGCGCGCCGGACTCTCCGCTTCGACCGACAGCACGAGCACGCCCGAGGTCACCGCCAGGCCGTTGGCCCGGGCCTGCTCACGCGGCACGGACGTGCTCTGCCCGCCCACGCCGATATAGCTGCGCCGGATGCGGCCATCGCTCATCAAGCGCGTGGCCACGAAGCGCGCCGTGTTGCTGGCCACGGCGAAGCACAGACCCTGCGCGGGAAGAATGGTGGCCGTGTTGATGCCCACCACGTCGCCGCGCGACGTCACCAGCGCGCCGCCGGAGTTGCCGGGATTGAGCGCGGCGTCGGTCTGGATGATGTCGTCGATCAGCCGTCCCGAGCGCGCCCGCAGCGAGCGGCCGAGACCGCTGACGATGCCGGCCGTGGCCGAGTGATGGAAGCCGTAGGGATTGCCGATCGCGATGGCGATCTGCCCAACCCGCAGGCGGCGCGAGTCCCCAAGGCCGGCGCACGGCAGCGACGTACCGTCCACCCGCAGCACCGCGAGATCGGTGTGGGGATCGTCGCCCACGATGTCGGCGCGCAGCTCGTGGCCGTCGGAGAGCGTGACCGCCAGCCGTGCCGCGCCGTGCACGACATGGCTGTTGGTGAGCACGAAGCCGTCGGGCGTGAAGATCACACCGGAGCCGCCGCCCCGCTCCCGCTCGACGCGCACGACCGCGGGCCCGACCCTCTCGACCGCGTCGACCACCGCGGTCGAATACGCGTCGAGCAGCTCGCGATCGTCCCGCACGGGCGTGCTGGCCATGCGCCCAGACTAGTGCGGCGCGCGATCCTTGGCACCGCCCAACTGGGCAGGTAGGCGGGTGGGCAGGTGGGCAGGTCAGGCGTCAGAAGAGCCGCGGTTCGGCGCGCACGCCCTCGACGCCTTCGATCTCCAGCATACGGCGCTTGGTCGCCACGCCGCCGGGCGCGGAGAAGCCACCCATGCCGCCGTCGGCGGCGAGCACACGGTGGCAGGGCACGACGATGGGCCACGGGTTCTGTCCGAGCGCCTGCCCCACGGCGCGCGCGGTGCCGGGCATGGCCAGGCGCAGCGCGATGTCGCCGTAGGTCATGGTGGCGCCGGGCGGAATCGTGCGGGCGAGCTCGTAGACCCGGCGGTTGAACGCCGGCACGCCGTCGAAGTTCAGCGCGATGTCCCGCAGATCGCGCTTCTCACCGCGCAGCAGCGCGCCGATGCCGTCGATCGCGTCACGCACCGCGGGCGGCGGTTCCGCCGGGGAAGCGTCTGGAAACCGGCGCGTGACGCCGGCGCGTGTGCGCGCGTGATTCGCATCGGGCAGGTGAACGCCCGTCAGCCCATGCTCGTTCCACACGACGCCACAGGGTCCGAGAGCCGTCTCGAAAAGCATGAAGTGCATGGCGATGTCGGGCAGGTCTAAAGACCTGCCCCTACGACTCCAGCGGAAGACCTACCTGGCCCACCTGACCCACCCGACCTACCTGACCTCGTAATACTTCCGGTACATTCCCCGCCGGAAGAGCCAGCCGCCGAGCGGGCCGAGCCACTTCACGACATGGTACATGTAGCCCAGATCGATGAGCTCGATCAGGTTGCCGTCGAAGTCGCGCATGAAGAAGAACGAGTGGCCGCGCGGCGACTGCTCGGGCTCCCCCAGCACGTCCACGCCCTTGCCTTTCAGATACGCGTGCCACTTGTGGATGCCGCGGACGTCGAAGCAGAAGTGCGTGAGCCCGATGCGATTCCACGGGATGCGCTCGGCCGGCAGCTTCGGCTCGAACGCGAAGATCTCGAGCACGCCGCCGCCGGGCGCGCGAATCCAACCAATCTTGCAACTCGGCGCCGGTGCGTCGATGCCGAAGAAGCTCCGCACGCGCTCGGGCGGCGTGTCGGCCACGCCGACCAGCGGGCATCCGAACACGTCCCAGTAGAACTGCACGGCGCGGTCGAAATCCGACACCGTGATGCCGATATGGCTGAACGAACGCGCTCTCATGGTCAGTGCCTCAGGTCGGTAGCCTTGATGTGCTCGGCGACGCGCAGCGCCTGCGCGATGATCGTCAGCGCCGGGTTGACAGCCGCCGAGGACGGGAAGAACGACGCGTCCACGACGAACAGATTCTCCACGTCGTGGGTCCGGCAGTACGGATCGAGGACCGACTCGCGCGGGTTGGTGCCGAACACCAGCGTCCCGCACTGATGGGTGGTGTTCTTCGGGCCAGTCGAATGGGCGAAGATTTTCGGCGACCAGTACCCCAGAGCGCCGAGAATCCGTCGCAGTTCATCGACGAGCCGGGCGTGCGCCTGCAGGTTGTTCGGCCGGTACGCGAGCCGGATGCGGCCGTCCGGCCCGATCGTGACGCGGTTGTCCGGCCGCGGGAGATCCTCGGTCATCGCCAGCCAGTCCGTGGCGCGCCGCACCCACTGATCGTAGGCCCACAACGGGATGTGCCGCATCTCGATGAACTTGTACCGCCACGAGTCGCCTACGGTCTTCGCCATCACCGCGTGCGTGCGTCCCTGCGACTGGATCTGCCCGAGCGGATAGCCAAGCGCGCTGGTCAGGTAGAAGTCGTTGATCGCGATCGTCTTCTGGAACACCGTGTCGTTCTTCCGGAACGGATGGAGGCCTTGCATCATCGTCGCCAGGTGCGCCATGTAGCGGCGCCCCGCGAGGCCGGATGAATTGGCCACGCCGTTCGGATGCTTCCCCCCGGCCGACCGCAGCAGGAGCGCCGCGGAATTCACTGCGCCGCACGAGACGATGACGAGCCCCGCCTCCACCCGATGCGTGGCGCCGCCACGGTCGATCTCGACGGCCTCCACGCGTGTGCCCGCGGGCGAGGTGACGAGACGCGTCGCCATCGCGCCCGTCCAGAGCGTCACGGTGGGCTGCCCCAGCGCCGGACGCACGCACAGCACGTCCGCGTCGCTCTTCGCATCGATGCGGCACGGAAACGAGTTGCACGTGTTGCACAACCGGCAGCCGCCCGCCTCTCCGGGCCTGATGAGGCCGAGCGGCAGCGCGGAGGGATGAAGACCGAGCGCGCGCAGTTCGTCCACGATCGCCGCCATGCGGGGCGCGTGCGGAACGGCCGGATACGGGTACGGCCCTCGCGGCGCCTCGGTCGGGTCCTCGCCGGCCTGGCCGTGCACGTGATACAGCCGCTCCGCCTGGTCGTAATACGGGGCCAGCGTGTCGTAGCCGATCGGCCACTCCGGCGACACGCCGTCGGCGTGCCGCACGGCGCCAAAGTCCTCGCGGCGGAACCGGTAGAGCACGCTGCCCCAGAACTTGGAATTGCCGCCGACGCCGTAGTGCATGTACGGCTGGAACGGCTGGCCCTCGCCGTCGAGCCAGTGCTCGGTGGTGCGGTAGCGCAGCTCCTTCCACACCGCCGCCGGGTCCCAGTTGGCGTCTTCCTGCGGCACGAACTCGCCGCGCTCCACCACCAGGATGCGCGCGCCGGTCCCGGCGAGCGCGTGCAGCATGGTGCCGCCGCCGGCGCCGGTACCGATGATGACGATGTCGAAGCGGTCGGTGCTCATCGCCAGTGTCTGGCAAACCGGCTCAACGCCGGTTCGCAAGGTTGTCGTACACCTCGGCCATCAGACGGTGATCGGCGGCCGCGCGCTCGAGGCTCATCTCGGGCGGCCGCCCGCTGGCGATGGCCGCGGCGAAGTCGCGATACATCGCGCGATACCCGCGGATGTCGCGCAGCCCGGGGCACGTGAGTCGCGGCAGCCCCTCCCCGCGGGTGAGCACCAGGGCGCCGTTCGACTCAAACGAGATCACGCCGCGCCGCCCGAACAGCTTCGACAGGCGCAGCCCCCCGAAGAGCGACGGCACCTCGCGCGAGTACAACAGGGTACCTACGCCGCCGTTGTCGTAGTCGAAGGCCACGAGCATGCTCTTGGCACGGCGATCCGGACCGCCGCCGCCGGGAGCGGGGCGGAATCCGCGGATGTGCGTGATGGCCGGGCCGAGGCTGCCGGCCAGGTGCAGCCAGTGGATGCCTTCCTCGAAGAACGCGTCGCCACCCGCCATCGTTTCGTCGTTGCGCCAGTCATCGGCGCCCTTCAACCGGTGCGCGATCGTCGTGAACGAGCCGAACACGAGATCGCCGATCGCGCCGCGCGCCAGCTCGCGGCGCAGGTACACGGCCAGCGGCTTGTAGTGATCGTTCTCGCCGACGAGCACGACGCGGCCGGCCCGGTCGCGCGCCGCCGCCACGGTGGCGTAGTCGCCTGGCGACGGGAACGCCGGCTTCTCCACCAGGACGTGCTTGCCCGCGGCCAGCGCCTGGAGCGTCAGCTCGAGATGCCATTTCGGCGGGACGGCCACCACCACCGCGTCGACGGAGGGATCGTCGATCGCGGACGCATAGTCCCCGTAGACGCCGCGGCCGCCGTAGCGGCGCTCGAACGCGGCGGCCTTATCGCGGTCCCGGCTCGCGTAGCCCGGAATGAACAGATGGCGGAGCCGGCGCAGGTGCCGGCTGTGCACGCCGGTGATGTAGCCGCAGCCGAGGAAGACGACCCGGCGCGCCTCCGTCACAGCCCGCGGAAGAGCGACCGCGCGCCCGGACCGATCGGCCACGGGATCGACAGCAGCAGCACGAGCAGCGACAGGCCAAAGAAGATCAGGGCCTGCTTGTGCTTCGATTCGGAATCGGCGGCCTTGCGCACGCGCGCGCGGCCGATGTGCGCGAGCGCAATCGACACGATCATGCCCACCGGGTGCTCGACGACAAAGAAGCGGACGGGCGCCGCGCGCATCGCCGCCGCCATGTCAACGAACGCCGACTGGGTGACCGGGCTCAGGAAGATAAAGAGAATCAGCCCGATGAGCATCTGCAGGTCGAGCGCGGCGGTCAGCCACACGCCGGCGCGATCGTCCACCGGCGTCCACGGGCGGCGCGTGTTCACGCCGCCGATCGCGCGCGCCAGGGCGGCAAGCGCCGCCAGCAACACCAGCCAGCGCAGCCACGAGTGCGCGAAGAGCAGCAGGTCGTACATGCGCTTATTGTGCCTCGTTGTAGGCGGCGCGGACGGCGCTGGCCATCTGGTTGCGGTTGAAGCGCCCCTGGAGTTCGTCCTGCAGCGCTCGCACAGTCTCGTCGATCGACCGGCCGTCCTTCTTCAGCGCCGCGGCGCGGTCGCGGACCGTGGTCAGGAACGTCCGGTAGCTGGCGATCATCGAGGCGTCGCCCATGGCGCCGTGGCTCGGCACGATGCGCACCGGCTTCAGCGCGTCGAAGCGATCGAGCGTGGACAGCCAGGTCGCGAAACGCGAGGTGGGCGCCGTGAACTGCGGCAGCCCCATCATGACGAGGTCGCCAGACACCAGCACCCGGTCCGGCTCCACGAAGACCGCGATGTCGCTCCGAGTGTGATTGGCGCCCATCGCCAGCACTCGCGCGCGGACGCCGCCAAGGTCCACCACGTGCTCCCGCTCGAAGCTGATGTCCGCCTTGCGGAACTCCGCTCCCTGGAGCAGCTCGGCCGTGGCAGGTGAGAAGTTCGCGAAGATCTTGGCGGTGGAGAGCCCGGTTTCCTGGATGTCGGCTTCCTGCTCCTTCGAGCGCAGCATCTTCGCCCGCGGCGGAAAGCCGCCGGCCCCGAGATCGTGCTCCGGGTGGATATGCGTGGTGACCAAGTACAACTCCGGCCCCTTGCTCACCTTCTCCACTTCCCGCATCACCGCCTGGCCGTTCCTGGCGCCGAGGCCGGTGTCCACGACGAGCGCCCCGCGCGTGCCGACGACGATCGCCACGTTGGGTACGAGCACCACGTCGAAGTCGGGGATGACGTAGACGTGCTCGGCGATCTTCTGGGTGACGCCTTCCTTGATCATCGGCGCCGGCAACGGCCCGCGTTGCGCGCCGACGGCACCCCCGGCCACGACCGCGGCCACGACGACGGCTGACACGACTCGGTTCACCGGCTCCTCCAGCCGGCAATATTACTGTGTCAGGCGACCGCGGCCTCCAGCCAGCGCTGCATCTCGTGCGCGGGGGCGACCCCCGCATGCTGAAACACCACGCGGCCGGCGCGCAGGACGACGAAGTTCGGGATGCCGCGGACGTTGTAGCGGGCGGCGAGCTCGGGGTGCCGTTCGGTGTCCACCTTGAGAACGAGTGCGCGGCCCGCCAGGCTGGTGGCGACCTTCTTGACTTCGGGGGCGGCCATGCGGCACGGCCCGCACCACTCCGCCCAGAAGTCCACGAGCACGGGCAGCGGCGAGGACTGCAGCGCCTCGTCGAACATCGCGGGATCGGCGTCGATCGGCTCGGCGACGGGACCGAGCATCGTCTTGCAGGAGCCGCACCGGACGCGGCCCGCCAGCGCGGCACCGAGGTGGGCGGCGGCGATGCGATTCGCACGGCCGCAGGAAGGACAGCTGAGGATCACGGCTGAGCCTCCAGTCTATTCGAGCCCGCCTCGCCGAAGCTCGAAGAGCGAAGGCGGGCCGAAGCTGGAAGCGAGGGTGGGTCCGCCGCCGGCGAGGACGGCAGCGGACCTCGTGCCTGTTACATCGCCTGGCCGGTGTCGGCGCCGTTGACCGCCTCTGAGGCCGTGCCCCTGGCCGTCTCGTATCCGCGTTTCACCGCGCCCGTGATGCGGTCGCCGTGCTCGTCCCACAGCTTCTTGCCCTTCGTGGCCACGTCGTCGGCGATTTCCTTGCCGCGGCGGCCGATCGCCGCGCGCGCGTCGCGCCCCGTCGTGGGCGCCAGAATCAGCGCAGCCGCGGCGCCGATTACGGCGCCCGCCACGAACAGCATCAGCCCGGAGCCGTTGCGGCTGTCGAGCTCCAGTGCCCTTCGATTGAATTCATCCATGACCTGTCCCTCCCGGCGCATGTCGTTGTGCCGGCTCATGGAGCAGGATGCGTGCCACTGCCCACTGATACCAGGACGCGGTGTGTTTGCGCCATTCCGGCCGCCATGTGGCACGGCTAGATGCAAACTCGCATCACCTGGTGTTGTAAGAACGTCGCGGCACGTCGTATAGGCCACGCGGTGACGTGGCATACAGGTTGCTCAACCCAGGCTCAGCGACGGAAGGAGCCGAACGATGCCAAGCCTCGAGACAACCAACTGGATCCTTGCAGTGATTGCGGCCGCGACTGCGGCTCAGTTTCTGATGCTCTTCATCGGTGCGTTGTGGGTCGCCAAGCGGATCGCGGGCGTTCAGGAGACGGTCACGAAGACGCTCGAGCGGTTCGAGGCCACCTACGTGCCGGAGCTCAGCGCCAAGGTGTCGGGTCTGGTGGACGACCTCCATAGCGTTGCCGAGCGGATGGACCGCGTCGGTGCAGAAGTGGAGCGCGCCACGCGCATCGCGCAGGGCGCCTTGAGCCTGGCCGGCAACGAAGTCGAGCGCGCCACGCGGGGCGTCCGCTTCGCGTTCGATGTCATGGAAGGGGGCGCGCGGCAGGCCGCCCGTGTGAGCGCCGGGGTGAAGGCCGGGTTGATCGAACTGTTCGGCCGCCGCTCCAACGGAGGTCGCGACCGGAACCGGCTGCAGGACGAGGACGCGATCGCGCGCTTCGAAGCCGGGGCGTGAAGAGCGTTCGAGTCAGGTAGGCCGGGTAAGTCAGGTGGGGCTGATAGGGGGCCTGGTGGGTTCCCTACCTGACTCCCCACCTGACCCACCCGACCCACCTGACCTACCCGACCTCCACGATCAGACCGCTCGTCGCCCCTGAATCAGCTGGATCAGCACCGTCACGATGGCGAGGACCAGCAGGATGTGAATGAAGCCGCCGAGCGTGTACGAGCTCACCACGCCCAACAGCCACAACACGAGCAACACCATAAATATCGCCCACAGCATGTGCGTGTCTCCTGTTACGGAGTGGTCGTTCCGTAGCGCGCGAGAAACGCGTCCACTTCGTCTTCGGCGCGCTGCTTCGCGTAGCCGTAGCGCTCCTGGATCTTTCCGACGAGGCGCTCCGCGCTGCCCTCCACCGTGTCCACGTCGTCGTCAGTGAGCTGCCCCCATTTTTCGCGGATGCTGCCCTTGAGCTGAAGCCACTTGCCCTTGAGGATGTTGGCGTCCATGAAACCCTCCCGAGTTGGATATGCGTGCGGCCGAGGCGCAGCCTCGACTGCTTCTGGGAGATGTAAGGCATGGCGCGTACCAACCCGGGGCCATTACTCCAAGCGCGCTGCAGGCTCCTTACCACCTCGGCGGCGCGCCATCGGCTGCTGTAAGGCTTACAGGCTCAGCGCACGCCGCATTACAAGCGGGACCTGAAGGGAGTTGATGGCGTCCCAACAGCGCGCGCGACGACGGGCACGAAACATGCTCGATTGGCCCGAGGAGGAACGATGCGAGGAACAGTGCTGCTCGGCGTGATCCTGCTCATCGTCGGTCTGGCGGGCCTGGCGTGGCCGGTCATCACTTACACGAAGACCGAAAAAGTGGTGGACATCGGCCCGGTGGAAGTGACGGCCGAACGAGAGAAGCGCGTGCCGGTGCCGCCGATCGCCGGCGGGCTCGCGGCGGTGGCCGGTGTGGTTATGATCGTCGCCGGCAGCCGAAAGTCCTGATCGGGACCGGCGTGAAGCCGGTTTGCCAGATACTGTCGCGGAGGGCAGCTCCGATGCGTGTGCGTCCGGGACGTGTGGTGGCGGGCATCGTGCTCGCGCTGGCCGCGGTGGCGGCGGGCGCGGTGGCGCTGCTCAACACGGACTGGGCCTCGCGGCGCGTCGCGCGCGAGGCCGCGGCGATGCTCGAAGCGCGCTTCGACGGGCGCGTGCGGGTGGAGTCGCTGTCGATGACGCTGTTTCCGCGCGTCGCGGTCTCGGGCACCAACCTTCGGATCACGCGCGACGACGGCGCGGCGCCGATGCTCGAGATCGCGAGGTTCGAGGTGTCGGGAACTCCGCTCGAGCTGTTCCGCCGCAGCTTCGAACGCGTTGATATCGACGGCCTCCAGATTTTCATCACGCGCGGGCGCGGCCAGCCGAACACCTTGCGCGGACAGCTGCGCGACGTCCGCATCGGCGAAGTGCGCGTCCGCAACGGACGGCTGGTCATCCTTCCCGACGACCCGCGGAAGATTCCGCTCGAGTTCGGCCTTCAGACGGTGACGCTCACGGATTTCCGTTTCGATCGCTCAACGGCATTCGCCGCGCGGCTGGTCAACCCCCGGCCGCGCGCGCTGATCCAGACCGAAGGCCGGTTCGGACCATGGCAGACGTCCGCGCCGCGGGCCACGCCCGTGCAGGGGGTGTATCTCTTCCACGACGGCGAGCTCGACGCCATCAAAGGGCTCGGCGGCCACATGACGTCGAGCGGCAAGTTCGACGGCGTGCTCGAGCGCATCGCCGTCGAAGGGACGACGACGAGCAGCGACTTCACGCTCGATCTCGCCAACCAGCCCGTGCCCCTGCGAACGGCCTTCAAGGCGACGGTGGACGGCACGCGCGGCGACGTGCTGCTCGACGACGTCGACGCGACGCTCGGCGAGTCGCGCATTCGCGCCCACGGCTCGGTGGCATCCACACCGGGCGCCAAGGGACGCACCGTCACGCTGACCGTGACCATGAAGGACGCGCGGTTCGAAGACCTGCTTCAGCTGGCGGTCAAAGCCGCGGAGCCGCCGATGCGCGGCCGCCTCGACATCGACACCGGCTTCGAGCTGCCGCCCGGCAGCGAGGACGTGCCTCAGCGCCTGCGGCTGCGCGGGAAGTTCGCCATTCGCGGCGGGCACTTCTCGAGCGACACCGCGCAGAACAAGATCGACGAGCTGAGCCGGCGGGGCCGCGGCGAGCCGGGCAACGCGGAAGTGTCGAACGTGATCTCGGCGTTCGGCGGCGCATTCACCCTGCAGGATGGCGTGCTGCGGCTGCCGGGGCTTCGGTTCAGCGTGAAGGGCGCGCGGGTGGACCTCGACGGGCGTTACACGCTGCGCAGCCAGGGGCTCGACTTCACCGGCGCCCTCCGGCTCGACGCCCCCGTGTCGCGCACGGTCACGGGATTCAGGTCGCTTCTGCTCAGGCCCATCGACCCGCTGTTCCGGCGCAACGGCGCCGGCACGCTGCTGCCGATCCGAGTCTCGGGTACGGTCGAGCAGCCGCTCTTCGGCGTGGACATGAAGCGTGTGTTGAAGAGGAACTAGCTATCAGTTACCGGCTACCAGCTACCGGCTACCAGCTACCAGTTAGTTCAGCGCCGGCCCGCGCTCCTCGTCCTCTTCCACGATGGCGTCGGCGGCGTCGTCCTTCTCGTAGGCGTGCAGGCGGTTGTACAGCGTCTTGAGGCTGATGCCGAGCGATTCGGCAGCGCGCGTCTTGTCGCCGGAGAACTGCCGCAGCGTCGCAAAAATCAGCATCCGCTCGGCGTCGGCGATGGTCGTGCCGGGCTTCACGGTGACCACGCCATCGGCGGCCGGCGCGGGCCGCGTTTCGGGAGCGCGTCCGCGCAACTCCGGCGGCAGGCAGTCGGCCGTAATCACGTCGCTCGCCAGGATGTATCCCGACTGCACGACGTTCTTCAGTTCGCGCACGTTGCCCGGCCACCGGAAGCCGCACATCAGCGCCAGCGCGTCGTCGCCGAGCCGCTTCTTCTCCCGCTCGACGCGCTCGAGCTCGTCGAGGAAGTGCTGGGCGAGGAGCGGAATGTCGTCGGGCCGCTCGCGCAGCGGCGGCAGATGGAGCTGGAACACCTTGAGGCGGTAATACAGGTCCTCGCGCAGCTTGCCCTGCTCGAGCGCTTCGGTCACGTCGCGGTTGCTCGCGGCGACGATGCGCACGTCCACCGACAGCGACTGCTCGCCGCCGACGCGCGTGAAAGTGCTCGTCTCGAGCACGCGCAGCAGCTTCACCTGCAGCTCCGCCGGCATCTCGGTGATCTCGTCGAGGAACAGCGTGCCGCGGGTGGCCTGCTCGAAGTAGCCCTTGTGCCGGCGCTCGGCGCCGGTGAAGCTGCCCTTCTCGTGGCCGAAGAGTTCGCTCTCCATCAGCGTCGGCGAGATCGCGCCGCAGTTGACCGGCACGAAGGGACCATGGCGGCGGCGGCTCAACTCATGGATCGTGCGCGCCACCACTTCCTTGCCCGAGCCGCTCTCGCCGGACACCAGCACGCTGGCGCTGCTCGGTGCGATGCGGCCGATCAGCTCGCCGAGCTTCAGGATCGGCTCGGAGCGGCCGACGATGCCGGCGAACTTTCCGGTGCCGCGCTGCTTGGCCTTGAGCTCCCCGATCTCTTCGCCGATGTGCCCGGTGCGCGTGACGTCGCTCAGGATCTCGCGAAGCCGATTCACATCCAGCGGCTTGGTCAGGTAATCCGTGACGCCACGGCGCAGCGCTTCGACCGCGGTGTCCACGCTGGCCTGCCCGGTGATGAAGACCACCGCCGGCGACGCGCCGCTGCGCTCGACGGCGTCGAGCAGGTTCATGCCGGTGCCGTCAGGCAGGTTGAGGTCCGCCAGCACGATGTCAGGCGACTGACGCGACAGTTCGACCTTGGCCCGATCCACTGTCAGGGCAGCCGAGGTCGTGAACCCTTCAGCGCTGACGAGCTCCACCAGGGCGCTGAGGGTCGCGGCGCTGTCATCGACGATGAGTGCGTGCGGCATGGGGACCCCGCCATCGTAGCTGATCGGGCTGCCTTTCGCTCGGCTTGACTGACGTGGGCTGACCGGGGTTGTGGCCAGGCCGTAGAGCTTGACGCGAGATTTCGCGTCCCTACCCGCCCTACCTGCCCTTGTCTCTACCGCCCGTCGGCCAGGGCGGCCGGCTGCCGTTCGGGCCGGATCCACGTGCGCAGCACGCGTTCGAGCTCGCTCACGTGAATCGGTTTCCCGATGAAATCGTTCATGCCAGCGCGCGCTCCCGCGACCCCGAGGCGACGTCGGCGGTCACCGCCACGATGGGGACGTGCTGGTTGGGCCCTTCGCGGCGCCGGACTTCGGCGGCCGCCTGGTAGCCGTTCATCTCCGGCATGTGACAGTCCATCAGCACCAGGTCGTAGGGCCGTGCCATCAGGTGCTCGAGCGCCACCGACCCGTTCTCGCCAGATCCATGCGCACCCCGAGCTTCTTCAGCAGCAGCACCGCTGCCTTCTGGTTCGGAAAGTTGTCTTCGGCGATGAGCACGTGCGGCTCGGGCTGCCGCGCCAGCGACTCCGCGCGGCTCGCCCACCCGGTGACGATCGCGTTCAGCAGCCACGAGGGGCTGAGCGGCTTGGTCCAGGTACGCGGCGATGTGCACGTCGCCCGGCAGGTCCAGCCGCGTGTGGCGCAGCGGCGCCATCGCCACGAACGCCAGCGGTACCGGCGAACGGGCGCCGATCACCTTGGCGATCGCGCGGCCATCGCGATCCACGGCGTCGACGCCGTCGGGATGAATGAACCCCGCGAGCTCGTCGGGATCCACCGACCTCGGCGCCGGCGGAAAGCCGCTCAGTCGCGCGGCACCGGCCGAGAGGTGCACGACGCGCGACTCGAGGTCGAGCTCCCACACGCCGAACCGCGCCGACCCGAATCGGCCATTCTTGAACCGCAGTGCACGAGTTGGCGTTGTAGAAAAGGGACGGCCGCCGGGGGGCCGACAGTGCCCTCCCCCGGCTGCCGGATGGCTGCGGGCCGAGCTAGAAGCGGAACAGCAGGCCCACCGACGCGCGTCCGAAGTTGAACGTGCCGCGCTCGAAGTCCACGTCCGTGATGTCGAAGTCGTCGACCTTGAAGTTGCGGAAGTAGCGCAGGTCGCCGCGCAGCCCCACGTGGTCGCTGAAGTAGCCCATGATGCCGCCGCCGAGCGTGTACCCGAAGTCGTTGCTCGAGAGCGAATCGAAGGTGTCCACGTCGATATCGCGCCGCAGCAGGCCGGCTCCGGCCACGAAGAACGGACGGATCCCTCCTCCAGTCTGTCCGCCGATCGGAATGCCGATGACGAGCGCCGGCATCGCGGTAAGGAGGTTGCTCTTGGTCACGACGGTCCCGTTGCTGGCGTAGAAGTTATTCGTGTAGCCGAAGTCGAACTCGGCGCCAAAAATGCCGCCCGCCATGCCGCCGACACCGAACCCCCACGAGAAACGGTTGCGGTCTTCGACGGTCTCGCTCAGCGGCCGGCCGATGTCGCCACCGAAGTTGGCGCCGAGAAACGGCACGAAATAGCCGTCCGCAAACGCCGCGGAGGGTGCGATCGCCAGAGCCAGAGCGGCGATCGTCATGCTCAGTCGCTTCTTCATGTAGGTGTCTCCTCTGTTTAGCTGGGGGCGCGTATGCTCAGGTGTATTCAAACGGCGGACCAAGTGAAGGCGGACTTTTCCCGCCGAAGCACGACCGGTGCATAGTGCGAAGGCGGATAATGGCCGAGATGGCGTCAGAGTGGCGACTCGACCAGACCACTGCCGATCGCCTGCATCGGGTCGCCCGCGCGGACCAGTGGGGTGTGTCGCGAGACACATTCGCGACCACCATCGAACGCGGGGTTCGCCACGCCCTCGGCGACGGCCCACCTGACCCATCGCAGCTCGAGCGGCACCTCGCCTCGCTCCGCCTCGACGACCTGGCGCTCGCCTGCGCGTGCGCGGCGGGGCACGAGGCGGCGTGGGAGCACTTCCTCCGCGAGTACCGTCCCGTCCTGTATCGCGCGGCGTCCGCCATCGACGCGTCGGGTGGCGCCCGCGATCTCGCCGATGCGCTCTACGCGGAGCTCTTCGGCCTGACCGAGCGCGACGGCACGCGGCGATCCCATTTCGACTACTTCCACGGCCGCAGCAGCCTGGCGACGTGGCTGCGCGCCGTACTGACTCAGCGCGCCGTGGATCGTGCGCGCGCGTCGCGCCGGCTCGCGCCGCTGCCGGACGAGGAACCCGCGCCGCCGCCGGGATCGCAGCCGGCGCGCTCGGCCGATCACGGCCGCTTCATCACGCTCATCCGCACGGCGCTGGCGGCCGCGGTCGCCCGCCTGGCCCCGCGCGATCGCCTGCGCCTCGCCTGCTACTATGCCCAGGATCTGACGCTCGCCCAGATCGGACGTGCGCTTGGCGAGCACGAGGCCACCGTCTCGCGCCAACTGGGCAAGGTCCGCAAGAGTGTGCGGCAGGACGTGGAGCGGCAACTCCGAGACGCGGGGCTGAACGACGCCGCCATCGCCGAGTGCCTGGCCGCCGTCACCTCTGATCCGGGGCCGTTGGACGTGGCGGACCTGCTGGAGCCGGCTGGCGGCAAGAATCCGGACGCCGGCCGTTCAAGGTAAAGAGAGCACAGGTGGACGAACCGCGCCGGAACGACGTCTTCGATCGCGAGCTGCGACGGGCCCTTGCCGCCGAGGGCGGAGCCGCGTCCGGGCCGCACGTGGACGCCGAGCTGGCGGCGGCGTGGATGGACCGCCGGCTCGACACCGTCGCGGCCCGTTCGATCGAAGCGCACCTGGCGGGCTGTCAGGAGTGCCAGATTCTGATGGCCACGCTGGCGCGGATCGCGCCCGACGTGGCAGCCGCACGCGAAGGGATCGTCTGGTGGCGGCGTTTTCGGGCCGGATGGGTCGAACCGGCGACGGTGGCGGCGGCCGCGGGGCTCGTCATCTGGGTGGCGGTGCCGCAGCAACGTGCCGCGTCCACGCCGGCGGAACCGCTCCAGGCGCGCGTCGATCGCGGTCAGGCGATTCCGCCGCCCGCGACTCCACCGCCCGCGAACGAATTCGCGCCGTCGCTCGAAAAACAAACGGCGCCGCTCGCCGCCGCTGAAACCGAGGCGAAGGCTGACCGCCGCGCTGCGCCGGAAGCGCCCATGCTCCAGAAGAAGGAAGCGGACGCGCCGCCGGCGCCCGCGCTCGAACGGCGCGAGCGTTTTGCGGACGCGGCAGTTCCAGCCGCACCCGCGCCCGCTCCAGCAACGCCGCCACCGCCGGTAGCGGCACCGCGTCAGCCGGAGTCCTTGCAGGAGACGGTGACGGTCCAGGGGCAGACTCCAATCGTGGATGCCAACCGCGTCACGGTCGCTGGGGAGTCGGCGGCCCGCGCCAACGAACGCCAAGACGCGAGCGCTCCGCAGCGGAGCCTGCGCGGGGCCGTTGGCGGCACCGCGGACCTACGGGCGTCGAGCGCGCTGGTCGTTGCCGCACCGAGCGGCGCGCGATGGCGCCGCACCGGAACGCTCTTCGAGTTCGCGCCGCGCGCCGACGCCCCGTTCAGCGCGGTCCCGCTGCCCGTCGCGGCCGACGCGATCAACGCCGGCGCGTCGCCCGGCGGCACTGTCTGCTGGCTCGCCGGCATCGGCGGGCTCGTCCTGGTCAGCCTGGACGGCTCGCGGTTCGCGCGCGTCACCGCTCCCGCGTCCGTTAATCTCGTCGCCGTCGTGGCCGCCGACGCGCGCACCGCCACCGTCACCGCCAGCGACGGCCGCCGCTTCAGAACCGCCGACCAGGGCGCGACGTGGACGACGGTTCCGTAGTCAGGTAGGTCTGGTAGGTCGGGTGAGTCAGGTAGGGAGTCGGGTAGGTTCCCACTGCTCTTTCCCACCAGACCTCCCTACCCGGCCCGCCTGACCCACCTGACCTGCAAGAATCCGGGCCTGCTTCGTTCTACCTCCAGAGGCCGCAGTAGGTGCCTCCAAGGAGACTGCCCATGAATGCCCGGATATGGCTGGCCGCGCCGGTACTCGCGATAGCGGTCGGCGTCGCGCAGTATCACGCGTCACGTGCGATCGCGGCGGCGCCCGCGGCGGCGGGAGGCCAGGACACTTCCACGCTCGACGACCAGAGCGAGCTCTCGCTCACCGTTTACAACTCCGACCTCGCCCTCGTCCGCGACGTGCGATCGCTGCAGCTGCCGCGCGGCACCTTCGACCTGAAGTTCATGGACATCGCGGCGACGGTCAACCCGGCGACGGTGCACTTCCGCTCGATCAGCGAGCCGTCCAGCGTGCGCGTGCTGGAGCAGAACTACGAGTACGACCTGCTCGAGCCCGAGAAGCTCCTGCGGAAGTACGTGGGGCGCGACGTCACGCTGGTCCGGGGCGGCATCGAGACCAAGGCCCGTCTCCTCAGCTACAACAACGCGCCGGTGTGGCAGATCGACGGCGAGATCGTCACCGGCCTGCACGCCGATCACATCCGCTTTCCCGAGCTGCCCGGCAATCTCTTCGCGCGGCCGACGCTCATCTGGTCGCTCTCGAACGAGGGCGGCGCGCGGCATCGCGTGGAGGCGGCCTACCTCGCCACGCGGCTGTCGTGGAACGCGGACTACGTGCTCACGGTGGGTCGCGACGACGCCGCGGCGGATCTCGATGGCTGGGTGACGGTGACCAACGCGAGCGGCACCCAGTTCCGCAACGCGTCGCTGCAGCTCGTGGCCGGCAGCGTCAACCGCGTGCGCCAGGTGCTGGGAAAAATGGCCGACATGGCGCTCGAACGTCGCGAGCTGGCGGCCGCTTCGCCGATGGCGCAGGAGTCGTTCTCGGACTACCACCTCTACACGCTGGCGCGGAAGACCTCGATCAACAACAACCAGACCAAGCAGGTGAGCATGCTCGGCGCCACGGCATTTCCGGTGCGAAAGCGCTACGTCGTGGACGCCCAGTCGTTCTACTACCGCAACGCCCAGCATCCCGGCTCGCCGCTCAAGGATGACGTGCAGGTGTTCTACCAGTTCCGGAACGAGGCGAAGGCAGGACTCGGCATGCCGATGCCGGCCGGAGTGGTGCGGGTGTATCAGGCCGATTCGCGCGGCGGCACGCAGTTCGTCGGCGAGGATCGCATCGACCACACTCCGAAGGACGAGACGCTGAACCTGAAGATCGGCACCGCGTTCGACGTGGTGGCCGAGCGCAAGCAGACCGACTTCCAGAAGATCGCCTCGAACGTCTACGAGATGGAGTTCGAAGTGGCGCTGCGCAACCACAAGACGGCGCCGGTGACCATCGAAGTGAACGAGCCGATCGGCGGCACGTGGCGGATGGTCAGCTCCACCCACGCGCACACCAAGACCGACGCCTGGGCGGCGCAGTTCGCAGTCCCGGTGCCGGCTGACGGAAGCGTGAGCCTCCGCTACCGGGTGCGGGTGACCTACTAGGGCGGGTACGGCGGGTAAGGCGGGTGGGGCGGTAAGGCGGGTAGGGCGTTCAAGAAGTGCGACGCGCGCCGCGGGTGCGCGTCGCACTTATTTCTGGCTCCGCATCGTGATGCGCGAGAACACGCCGGATCGTCAGCGGTGAGCGGATTGCACCGCGTCGGGTCGTGTCTCACGAGATCAAGCGTTTCGTGTACGTCCTGCACAGCCTGACGAACCCGGACCGGCAGTTCGTCGAATCGGCCGCCAACGTCCCGATGCGGATCGCCGCGCACAACGCCGGGCACTCACCGCTCACGGCGGCTCACCGGCCGTGGAAGCTCGTGGCGGTCGTTCAGTTCGGCAACGAGCTCACGGCGCAGCGGTTCGAGAAGTTCCTCAAGTCGAGCGCCGGCCGCGCCTTCTCGAAGCACCACTTCACGTGACCCACCCCACCTGCCCACCTGCCTGCCTGCCTGCCTGCCTGCCAGGGTATTCTCGGTGGCGATGCAGCTGGTTTTCGAGCAGATCCGATCGGGTGGCGATCGCAATTTCGGCTACTTGCTGGGCGACCGTGAAGCCAAGGTCGGCGTGCTCATCGACCCGTCGTTCTCGCCGGGCACGTTCGTGACCCGAGCCCGGGAACAGGGGCTCACCATCCCCCACGTGCTCAACACCCACGGGGCACTGCGACGATCACATCGCGCTGTTCGAGTCCTCGCACGAGCTGCTCATGACGGGGGACCAACCCGTTCCTGCGGTGCTAGTCGCTCGACGAGTTCCTGAAGATGAAGGCGATCTGGCCGTCCTTCAAGAAGGAGCACGGCCTCAAGTAGCCGCGCCTGGAACTACCTCGGCCCCTGCCGCCTTTCCCAGGTCCAGCGCCCGCGGGAAAACCGCGTCACCTTCTTCAAATGAATCTGGTAGGCGCTGTCGTTCCGTCCGGGCGCGCCGGTGATCGACACCTGATCGCCCGACTGGAAGGTGTCTTTCGCCACGCCGTCGCGCTCGAGGCGTGACGGGCTTGCCCACTCGGCGCCGTAGCGCTGCGGCCGCCCCTGGGGATCGGCGGCCATCACGTAGAGCCACGCGTGCGGCGCGCGATACACGAACTCGACGACGTCGCCTTCGATCGTGACCGAATCCGACTCGAAGTACGACGCGGCAAACGAGTGATGGCTGTACGCGGGCACCGAGCTCGCGACGAGGCTCACGATCACAGCGAGACGAAAGCGCAGAAGGCCGCGCATAGTGGCCGTATTATAGGACTCTTGCGTGCGCTTGCCGTCACGGCTGTTCTGCTGGCCCTGCTGCTGACCTCGCTGCCGCTGGCACAGAGCCCGGCCCCGATCGGGGTGGTCTCGCCCGCCGGCCGCCGCGTGCTCTCGACGGCTGTCGTCAACGATCAGGAATACGTGGCGCTCGACGACGTGGCGGCCTTCGTGCCGCTCACCCTGCGCGAGGACCGCCAGGGCGGCCTCTCGATCACCGTGCGCGGCAAGACGATCGTCGCGCCGCGCGATCGGGCCCTGGTGTCGGTGGACGGCCGCGTGGTGGCGCTGCCGGCGCCGCTGACCCGTATGGGCGGACGCTGGCTGGCGCCGGTGGAGTTCCTGCCGCGCGCGCTGGCGCTCGTCGCGGAGTCGCGCATCGAGTACCGCCGCGGATCGCGCCTGCTGCTGATCGGCAACGTGCGCGTACCGCGGGTCACGACGCGCGTCGAGCCCGTGGGGTCGGGGACGCGCGTCACCATGGAGATCGCGCCCCCGGTCGGGATGATGACGGTCACCGAGGCGGACAAGGTCATGGTCCGGCTCGACGCCGACGCGCTCGACGTCGCGCCGGTCACCGGCACGTCGCCCGTGGTCACGCTGGTGCGCGCCGAGGCCCCCGCCACCATCACGGTTGGGATCGCGCCGTCGGCGGGCGACATCCGCGCGGCGGCCTCGAACAACGACACGGCGGCCCGCGTCGTCATCGACATCGCCGCGCCGGTCCAGGCGCCGGACGTGTCGGCGGCGCCAGCGGCACCGGCCGCGCCGGCGCTCGTGTCGAAAGGCGGCCTGCAGACCGTCGTGATCGACGCCGGGCACGGCGGCGACGATGCCGGCGTACGCGGCAGCGGGGGCACGCTCGAGAAGCAGGTCACGCTCGACGTGGCGCGGCGCCTCAAGACCGTGCTCGAGTCGCGCCTGGGCGTGCACGTGGTGATGACGCGCGACGACGATCGCGCGGTGTCGCCCGACGAGCGCACGGCGACCGCCAACAACGCCAAAGGCGACCTCTTCGTCAGCCTGCACGTGAGCGCCTCGCCGGCGCCGGCGATGACCGGCGCCGCCGTGTACTTCATGCGGCTCGATCGCGAGGGCGAAGAGACCCGCCGCGAGGCGGGAGCGCAGTCGCTGGCGCTGCCGGTGCTCGGCGGCGGCACCAGGGTGATCGAGACGATCCGCTGGGATCTCGCGCAGGCGCGCCACGTGGAGCACTCCGGCCGGCTGGCCAATTTGCTCGCCGCCGCGCTCGAGGGGCACGTGCCGATGACGCCGCAGCCGGTGCAGGCCGCGCCGCTGCGCGTGCTCGCGGGACTCAACATGCCGGCGGTGCTGTTCGAGATGGGCTACCTCACGAACAGCGCCCAGGAGAAGCGCATGACCGCCGACGAGGGGCGGACCGCGCTCGTGCAGGCCGTCTACGACGCGGTGAACCGCTTCGCGCTGGCGGGCGGGCGGTAACGCATGAAGCGCACCTTCCTCTTTGGGCTCGCCGGCTTCACCGCGCTCGCGCTCATGGCCTGGGGCGTGGACGCCGGCCTGCAGTATCTGGGTCGGACCGCGTCGCCCGATGCGCCGGTCGCGCCCGCGCCGCCGCCGACGCCCACCGCGCACATCACCGCGACGCTCTTCTACGGCGCCCGCGACGGCCTGCTGCTCCATCCGGTCCGCGTGGAGGTGCGGCTTGCCGAAGGGCCGGTGGCGCAGGGACGCGAGATCGTCCGCGCGCTGCTGCAGCCGCCGCCGGCGCCGTACGTATCGGTGATTCCCGCGGGAACGACGCTCAAGGCGTTCTACCTCACCTCGGGCGGCGACGCCTTCGTCGACCTGAGCGCCGACGTGTCGGCCAAGCACCCGGGCGGCACGCACGCCGAACTGCTCACGGTGTATGCCGTCGTCAACACCATCACGACCAACCTGCAGGGCGTGCAGCGCGTGCAGCTGCTCGTGGACGGCAAGGAAGCCGACTCGCTGGCCGGCCACGTGGACGTGCGGCGTCCGCTCGAGCGCGACACGGCGTTCGTCCGGCAGGAGCCGCCACCTGCAGTAGTACAGTAGCCACCACATGCGCGCAGACAACCGACTCCCCGAGCAGCTTCGCCCGTCCCGCATCACCCCCAACTATCTGGTTCACGCCGAAGGCTCCGTGCTCGTGGAAGCGGGCCGCACCAAGGTGATCTGCACGGCCAGCGTCGAGGATCGCGTGCCGCAATTCCGCCGCAACAGCGGCAAGGGCTGGGTGACCGCGGAGTACGGCATGCTGCCGCGCGCCACGTCCACGCGCACGCAGCGCGAGGCCTCCGCCGGCCGCCTCGGCGGGCGGACGCAGGAGATCCAGCGCCTGATCGGCCGCTCGCTCCGAGCGGTCACCCGCATGGAGGAACTCGGCGAGCGCACCATCACGCTCGACTGCGACGTCATCCAGGCCGACGGCGGCACGCGGACCGCGTCGATCACCGGGGCCTTTGTCGCGCTGGTCCTGGCGCTGCAGAACATGCGCGAGCGCGATCAGCTGCGGACGATGCCGATTACCGACTTCGTGGCCGCGACGAGCGTGGGCATCGTGGACGGCGAGCCGCTCCTCGACCTGGCGTATGTCGAGGACTCGAAGGCCGACGTGGACATGAACATCATCAAGACCGG
>Ga0079218_10000005_pt1 | contig 45202 bp, 69 predicted proteins | sample NCCompost_FD_77181 | JGI IMG/M metagenome (GOLD analysis project Ga0079218, IMG submission 77181) | Agricultural soil microbial communities from Utah to study Nitrogen management - NC Compost | ecosystem: Environmental > Terrestrial > Soil > Agricultural land | place: USA: Utah | collected... | reverse complement strand
GACCTCGAGTTCCTCCGCAACGAGGCGCGCATGATCGCGTCTCGCTTCGCCTTGAAGGGTCAGGCGCAGGCCGCGCGGATCGCCGAGAACGTGATCGCCGCCGTGGCGCGGGTGGCGTTCGTGGCCTTGAAAGGCGCACTCGGTTTGCCGAGCCTTCCGGCATGAGCACGGTGAACGTAGTTCGTATCGAGATCCATTCTCCAGATCGTGGCACCACCACGATCTTTGAGAAGCGAGCACCAGAGGACCGTGGACTCGGCAGCCCTCTATGTTCAGTCCTTCGATCCCTTGAGGCTGAAATCATGGAGCCTGGGTACGCGCTCGAAGTCCTTGCCTGTGCGGCACTCTCGATCTCAGAGAGCCAGGAGTTCCCAGAAGAGGCGGCCAAGTTCGTCCAGGCTGCACGCGACTGGATTGATAAGCCGACGCCATGACTCGCCGCGTCCCCACGAAGCGCGAGAAGCCAAAGCGGAAGACCGTGCATGGCACCGAGTACCGCAAGGCGTGCCGATGCAAGGGTCGCTCCACGGGGAAGTTCATTCCTCCGGCGGACTGGAAGGAGCCGATCCCGATAATCCCCGTCGCCTTCGGGATCATGATGGGCCTGCCAATCAAGATGACCTGCGACAAGTGCGGCAAGGAGTGGATCGGCACGCCAGCGAAGCGGAGGAGGGTACGTTGAGGCGCGTGCCGACCGTCAAGGAGCTCCGCGAGCTCATGGACGAGGAGGCCGCCGCGACTCACGAGAAGGACTTCCAGGCCCGCGGCGTCGAGGCCCACCGCCTGATTCAGTGGGAGGCCGAAGAGCTTGCCTCCATGGCCGTTGAGGTGAACAAGGCCCGGGATCCCATGGAATGGGCCATGGTCTTCCGCCTCGCCGGGTTCAAGCTCGAGGAGAAGGCCCGGAAGCTACGGACGAACCAGTACAAGGGCGCCAACAAAAAGCCCTGAGATTTTTGACAGCCGGGGCATTCGGCGTTCCCATTCTGGGACATGAGCGCGTACACCCGCCTCGGGATCCCCGCCGCGATTCTCGCCACTACCCTCATTGCCCATGCAGCCGGTGAGATCCTCTGGGACGACACGTTCCAGACGAAGCCGGTCATGGCACAGGGGGCATACCTCTACGTGCCTTCTACCGCCGTGGACAGCTTCACGCTGCTCGAGCCGGGGAGGCTACAGGCCGCGGTCGTGATCGACGGGACCTCGACAGGTCCGGAGCGCGCCGAGCTCGGGCTCTGGGACCCAGCCAACACCGCGCAGGTCCACGTCCGCGACCCGATCAACAGCGAGCGGCGCTTCGACTTCAGTATCGAGCTTCCCGCGAACTGGCCGCTGTCCAACCACAAGACCGTCGTCTGCCAGTGGTTCCAGGACAGCTCGATCCACCTGAACCCGCCGTGGTCGGTGGAGGTGGTGCGGGACGAGTTCCGCTTCGTGCGGGTCATTAACGGTACGCGGACGGTGCTGGCGGTGGTCCCCGGCGTCATCGGGCAGCGGCACGCCTTCGTCTTCAGCTTCCGGTGGGCCACGGGACCCAGCGGGATCGCGCGCGCTTGGCTGAACGGCACGCAGGTCATAAACACGAACGGCGCGACGCTCTCGAAGAAGGGCAAGAAGACGGTCGGGGCCTACTTCCGCATGGGCGCGTATCTGCCAGGCGCGCGTACGAGCGGGCTTTACCCGGTGGGTTTCGAGCGGAACGTGGTGCTGAATTCTCTCCAGAAACGTGAAGGGCTCTGAGCCATGGCTGACAACATCACGTATACCCAGGGCACCGGCACAACCCTGGCGACTGAAGATCGCTCGACGGTCCATTACCCGCGTTTCACCGGCGACGTTCCACACGACACCGCCGACGCAGGTTCGCCGGTAAAGGTCGGCTACGTCGCCAAGGAGTACAAGGCGACTCCAACGGCCGTAACCGCCGGAGATCGCGTCGCGCAACCGGCCGACCGCACCGGCCTGCCGTTCATTATCGGTGGGCACCCGAACGTCGAGACGCTAATCCGAAAGGACACCGGCGCACAGACTGACGCGATCCTGAAGGCCGTTGGCGCCGCCGAGCGTTTCGTGATCACCGGGATCGCCTGCTTCTGCTCGAACGCGAACACCGTCGACGTCCAGTGCCTGATCGAGTTCGACGACACCGCTGACGTGGTGGTCATGGAGCACCCGAACTGTCCTCGAGGCGGTGGGTTCGTGGTCGGTAATGGCGGCGGGATCATTGCGATAGGCGCAACGGGTCAGGACGTTCTCTGGACCTGTAGCGTTCCAACAAGCGGCTCGGTCACCGTCCAAGTCTGGGGATACCTGATCGCGGTCTAATGGCAACGCGCCTCTTCCTGCCCATAGTCCAGCAGATCCCGGTGATCAGCACACCGGACGCGGCGTGGCAGTTCCTCGACGATCAGCGCTGGCGTCCCATGCTCCTCGCGCACGGATCCGACACGCCAACAGCAGGTCAGAACATAGGCGTCTGGACCGCTGGGCAGTTCGCGCTCGGGGACCAGTTCATATCTCCGCCAATGTCCGCAGGTGTCGTCTTCACGTCTGGAAGCACGACGGTGAAGGGCATGACCCAGGCGCTGGAGGTTGCTGGCACGGACAACGTGAACAAGTGCATTGCAGGCGTCCGGATCATTTCAGAGGACGCCGGGACTGTGCGGGCGACTCTCCTCGCAGTTGCGAACTACACCACGACGACGGAGTTCGCTACCTCGCACCGAAACAAGTTCATCTTTGACGGCGACGCGATCACGGCAAGCTGGACGACTCTCTTCGGTGATCGAATCTGCCTCGAGGTCGGCATGTCCGACAACGCGGGCACCACTCCGAACGGTACATTCAAGTGGGGCACCAGCGGAACGGACTTGGCCGAGAACGAGACCGGAACCAGCGCCGGCGTGTCGTGGCTTGAGTTCTCGAACACGATCACGTTCGTACCCGAAGGCGCACGCAAGAGCATGATCTCCATGTGCGGCTGCGGGGGCACAACGTGATCCTGCCGTTCCTCCAGAGCGATGCCGGCGGTGGAGTAGACAGGCTCTTCACCGCGACGTTCACGAACACTTCGGGATTGGCCGCGAACCTGAACGTCGATCGCGCCCTTGCCTCCACGGTGACCAACGCATCGAACGTGCCGACCGCGATACGTGTCGAGCGTCCGCTTGCCGCCGTCGTCACGAATGCCTCGGTTGTCCAGGCAAACGTGAACGTCGATCGAAGGCTGGCCGCGCTTGTCACGAACGCCTCCGGAATTCAAGCCGTCGTCAACTGCGATCGCGTCCTTGCGGCGCTGATCTCGAACGTCACAGACATACCAGCTGCGATCACAGTCACGAACACAAACAAGCTCCTGGCGGCACTGATCACGAACGCGAGCTCCCTCGCAGCCACGGTGAACGTGGACCGAGCCATAGCGGCTCTCGTCACGAACGCCTCGACGCTGGTGGCCTCGGTCAAGGTGGAGCGACCCCTCGGCGCCACCGTCACTAACACGACTGGCATAGCCGCCAAGGTCAACGTCGACCGGCGTATCCAGGCGCTGGTCACGAACCTGACGACCATTGCTGCCACGCTCGAGATATCCGGACAGGTGCTCCTCGCCGCTCAGATCACGAACGCGGCCGACGTGATACTCGCGCTCGCCTTGGACCGCAGTTACTCGACTCTGGTCACTAACGCTGCCACGCTCGCCGTGAACCTTGCGCCGGACCGGAACATGGCCGCACTGGTCACGAATGTTTCCGGGCTCACAGGCGTCGTCAACGTCGATCGCAGGATCACGGCCTTAGTCGAGTCCGCCACCGATGTCTCCGTGGCAATCGCGCGCGACAGGGCCATTGCGGCGCTCCTCACGAACGCAACCGAGATCTTGGTGGACCTGGACGTGAGCGAGTTCTCGATCTATCAGCCTGGCATAAGCGAAGTCTGGCGACCCAAGGGTGGCCGCAGGTGGCGACCTGAAGGTGGAAGAACGTGGCGACCGCAAGGCGGCCGAACCTGGAAACAGTTTGTCTAAGGAGTGAAGCATGGGAATGTCAACGGCGATACGAAACAGCGCGATAGACCACTACACGACCAAGGCCACCTGGAGCGCACGCAGCGCGAACGCTACGTGGCTTGGTCTCTCGTCCACGACTCCTACGGCGACAGGGACGAACGTGACTGAGCCGTCAGGCGGCTCCTACGCGCGAGTACAGGTGACAGCGGCAGAGTTCGATTCCGCTGCGAGCGCTGCCACAGCCAACAACGCAGAGCAAGCTTTCGCTCAGGCAACGGCCGACTGGGTGAGCGCGGCCGACCTCACGCACGCGGTTCTCTATGACGCCTCCACGGTGGGGACGTTTCTCGGGTTCGGGGCTCTGACCCTCGCCAAGCCTGTTCTGAACGGAGACACGGCGAAGGTGCCCATCGGGGACCTCGACATCACCCTCACGTAAGGAGAACGAATGGACCTCGCCGCACGGCAGGAAGAGTACAACATTGCAGTCGACGGCCTCGCCGCCATTCGCTCTCGCCTCATGAGGCAGTCGAAGGGCAACGCTCCCAAGCGCAAGTCCGTCGAGGAGTACGTCGCGCTCTACGAGGAGGTCGCCGCAGTGAGCTACGACGTGGACAGGGCTACCCACAAGCTCGAGTTCTGCGACCCCCAGGACGAAAAGGGCAAAGTAGCCAAGGCTGGCTATGAGGCCATGATCGAGAAGGGCACTGCACGCCTGGCAGTGATACGCCCTCTCGTGGAGAAGCTCGAGCATGAGCTTGGGATAGAGCACAAGAGCACATAGCACCATGGGGTCAACTGCCATCGAGCACTGGATCAAGACTCCAACCGAGGGGAAGATATTCGAGTTCGAAGTACCCGCTGCCGACCTTGGCACAGGCGAGACAATCAGCACGGCTGACTTTACGTCCACGCCGACCTCGGGCGGTATCACCTGGGGCAGCGAGGCTATCAGCGGTCGCTTCGTGCAGTCGAAGGCCACAGGTGGCACGGTGGACGTTGAGTACCATGTCACACTCACAGTGACCACAAGCCTCGGTCAGACCCTTGAGTACTGCGGCAACCTGAGTGTGCTGGCGTGCTGAGTGGCACGCTATACCACAGGCCCTGCTGGCGTGCGCACCTACACGGCCAAGCATATGAGTCTCAGGCCACGGGTCCTTCCCAGGCCAGCCCCGCCCGAACCGCCGCGCCGGTGCGCGGATTGACAAAGAGTTGTATGGCGTTTCCACGTCAACACTTAGGACGCCGACGGCAGAATTACAGGATCTGTTATCTGATTACAGGATCTTGTTAACCCTTGACCCAGTCGCAAGTTAGCGAGGCTGCCAGGACCCTGCGCGCAGGCGGCGAGAACCGCCGAAGCAGCGACTCAGCGCGGCTCCTCAAGGCCAGGGCCGACGAGCGGGAAGCGAAGGCAGCGCACGCGGCGCTCGAGCTCAAGATCCAGCGCGGAGAGTTCGTTCCGCGGAGCGAGGTCGAGGACCGGGAGAACACCCTCGCGAAGTTCTTCCAGCGGTGGGCTCTGGGCCTCGAGACGGAGCTGCCGCCGCGAGTGGTCGGGTTGAGCGAGAAGGAGATCCGCGTGATCGTGCGGAGCTCGGCCCGGAACATGCTCACGAGGGCGGCGAAGCTGCTCGGTGGCGATGCCGAAGACGCTTGATTTCTCCCACGTCGCGAAGATCCTCATCCCGCCGCCGGACCTCGAGATCGACGAGTGGGCCGAGCAGAACATCATCATTCCCTTCGGCGGGGAGCCTGGCCCGTTCTCGCTCGACCGCGCACCGTTCGTCCGTGAGCTCTTCCGCATGGCGAAGCACCAGGACGTGGAGGAGATCACGCTCATGTTCGCCGCCCAGGTGACGAAGACGATCTTCTGCCAGATCGTGACCCTCTACTACATGGCGGTGTGCGGGGAGGACTGCCTCCACGTCATGCCGAAGAAGGACGACGCGGTTTCGCTGAACGTCGACCGCTACCAGAAGATGATCCTCGCGTCGCCGAGCCTGAAGGCGCTCCTGAAGCAGGACTCGGCGCGTGAGATGACTCGCGCTGCGATCCGCTTCACGAACGGCGGGACGCTTCACTTCGGGTCGGCGCAGTCCGCGAGCGACCTCAAGATGCGGACGATCCGGATCCTGACCATGGACGAGGTGGACACCTACGGAGAGTTCGCCGGCCGGGACGCGGACCCGATCTCACTTGCAAGGGAGCGCACCGAGCGGCGCGTCGACAGGAAGATTTTCAAGGTGTCGACGCCGCTCACAGACAGTGGCTATATCAACCAGGAGTTCCTCGCGGCGGATCGTCGCAGGTTCCACGTCCCGTGTCCGCACTGCGGGATCTACCAGGTCATGACGTTCCCGCAGATCAAGTGGCCGGAGGAGGAGACAGACGCGGAGCGGGTGATCGACCAGGATCTGGCCTGGTACGAGTGTCCGGAGTGCAAGGAGCGGATCACGGACCTCGAGAAGGTGGCCGCACTCCGCCGCGGGGTCTGGTGCCCGGAGGCCATGCGGGTCGGGGAGAACGGGGAGCTCCAGGGGGAGCAGCCCCCCATCCGGCGCCTGAGCTACCACCTGTCCAGGCTCTACTCGACTTCGGCGAACCACACGTTCTCGCGGATCGCGGCGGAGTACCTGCGCTCGGTCAAGATCGAGTCGAAGCGCATGAACTTCCAGAACTCGTGGCTGGCCGAGGTCTACGCCGACAAGCTCGAGGAGCTGAAGGACGCGCACCTCCGGACGAGGGTTGCCCCCTACGCGAGCTGTACGGTGCCTGCGGGGGTCTCCGTCATGACCGCGGGCGTGGACGTCCAGGAGCATTCGCTCTGGTACGTGATCCGTGGGTGGGGAGCCTACGGCGAATCATGGCTCATTCGCTGCGGGTCTGTCGAGAGCTGGGAGCAGCTCGCTCTCGTCCTCTTCCGGCAGGAATACGGGGTGCCTCGGTGGGTCTTCATAGACGCCCGCTACCAGGGCCGGAAGGACGAGGTCTACGGGTTCTGTCGGGCGACTGGGTGCCAGCCGATCATAGGCGCGGGAGGGATGCCCATGCGGGACTACTGGCGCCTGGGTCTTGTCGAGCATCCGGACGGTGCCAAGTTCGTCCGGCTGACGATCGACACGAACCATTACAAGCAGAAGCTCCACCGCACGATCAAGCTCCGGGACGAGGACCCTGGGGCCTGGCACCTCCCGAATGACTTGCCGCCGGTCTACTACGACCACATGACCGCCGAGCAACGCATACTCGAGAAGGACGCACGGACGCTGAAGACGAAGGTTGTCTGGAAGCTCGTCCATGCGCACGCGCGGAACGAATACTTCGACTGCGAGGTCTACGCCTACGCCGCCGCGTCGATCAAGAACCTCCACGACCTGACTGGTAGGGGCATGCTGGAGTCGCGTCCCGAGGCGATCGAGGAGGTAAAAGCGCCTCCAGTCGTTTCCGAGGTGCCGAAGCCGCTCCAAACCGCGCAGATACCGGAAGTGAAGCCGAACCAGCCGCAAAGGAGGCGATTTGTCCAGACAAGGCACCGCAGCGACTTCTAATGCCATGAAAAGACCCCCAAACCGCATGGAATTCCCCGAAAACAGGGGTCATTTTGACACTCCGGAAGAGGTTGAAACCGCCGAGCCGGAGCCGGAGGGGATCACCTGCAAGTGGTGCAAGGCTATCGGGAACCACCCTGTCCAGCGCACCTATCCGAACAAGATGCGGATCAGGAAGTGCCTTCAGTGCAGGCGCGAGTTCCAGACGTGGGAGTCCACGGTCTGAAAAAATCTTGCACTAATGCAGCCTGGGGCTTGCGTGCATTAGTGCCGCGCCATGCTGGTGGCCATGGCAACGGCCGCCGAGCGTTACGCCGCAGTCAACGCGCTGATAGACGCGATCATTGCGGGCGGTGGCGTTAGCCGATACTCGCTCGGTGGTGACGAGGTCCAGCTTGCCGAGCTCTCGGACCTCTTCAAACTTCAAGCCGAGCTCGCTCCGCTCGCGCAGGCAGAGCAGAGCGGTGGATCGAGGATCTCGCTCGCAGACTTCAGGCCACGCCTGTGAGCTTCGGCGGAGCCATAGACCGCGCGCTTTCGGTCTTCTTTCCGGGGCTCGCGGAGAAGCGCGCTAAAGCCAGGGCCCGGTTCGGGATGATTACCCGCGCGTACGAGGCGGGCGTCGAAGATCGCCTCTCGGCTCGTCGTGTCCGGAGGGAGTCGATCGTCCAGACTGCACGCCGGAGCTTGGCGACGACCAGGGCGCAGGCGCGGGACCTCTACAGGTTCAATCCGTATGGCCACGGCCTCGTCAACTCGACGGTGGCGTTCGTGGTTGGCTGCGGGATCCGCCCGCAGGCGCGGGTCATGCGCCCGCGGAAGTTCGACGGCAACGTGACTTTCAACGACACGGCGGACTCCGAGTGGGAGCGGTGGGCCTACGAGGAAAAGTTCTACGAGAAAGAGCGCATGGTCCTCCGCGAGAAGATCGTCGCGGGGGAATGCCTGATCCGGAAGACGGCGCCGAAGGGTCGCCGGATCCCGCTCGGCCTCGAGGTGATCAAGTCCGAACGCATCGCCGACCTCGACAGCGAGCCGAAGGACGGGAACCGGATCATCCAGGGCGTCGAGGTGAACTCTGCTGGGACACCCGTCGCGTACCACATTCTCCCGTTCGACCCGAGCGATAACTCGGTCGTCTTCGGGATCAATCCGGAGCGCGTCCCGGCTGATCAGATCCTCCACATCTTCGATCAGCTCGAGCCTGGCCAGGTCCGTGGCCTGACGCGGTTCCTCCCGTGTGCCGGGACTGCCGGGAACCTCGCCCAGTACCAGGACTTCATCCTGACGAAGGAGCGGCTGGCCGGAGCCTTCGGAATGATGGTCACGCAGAACCAGATCGGCATATCCGAGACGAAGGTGCTGACCGGCGAATCGGACACGGACGACGAGGGGAACCAGCTCGCGCAGCTCGAGGGCGGCATGTTCTGGCACGGGCGGCCCGGGGAGTCGCTGACGGGTGTCCAGAGCGGAGTCCAGCCCGCGCAGGTGGATCTCCTCACGACGATCTTTCTGCGGCAGTTCGCGGTCGGCTTCGGAGGATCCTACGAGTTGATCTCGCGGGACCTGTCGAAGGTCACGTACCTGTCCGCGCGCCAGGGCGAGAACCACGATCGGCGGCACTGGGAGCCGGAGCAGCAGAACCTGATCCGGGACTTCTGCGAGCCGCTCTGGCGAGAGTTCATTCGCATGGGTGCGCTCGCCGGCGTGATCCCCGTGCCCGAGGGCGGGAATCTCGAAGCGTACTCCGCCGTCGAGTGGGTGACGGACGGCTGGGACTGGATCGACCCGTCGAAGGACGTGGCCGGGGATATCGAAGCGCTCAAGGCCGGATTGATGTCGCCGCAGGAGGCCACGGCCAAACATGGCCGGGACTGGTACCGAATCCTGATCGAGGCTTCTGCCCACAAGAAGGAAGCCGAGGCGCAGGGCCTGACGTTGTCCATTTACCCGGACCTCATTGCCGAGGCCGAGGCGGCGGCGCAGCCGGAACCGGCACCAATGGAGCCACCGAATGAGCAAACGAATGGGGACGCCCAGGAGGGTGCAGATGCCGAAGCCGCGTGAGGTATTCCACCGACACGTCGCGATCCGTGCCGAGAACCTGAACGCGGAACAGCGTCGGGTTGCGCTCTCGATTTCGAGCGAGACGGAAGAGATCCACGCCTGGGGCACGCCGCAGATCCTTCTTCACGAGAAGAGTGCCGTAAACCTCTCGCGCCTGCGTGACATCGGCTCGGTCCTTCTCAACCACGATCCAACGAAGATCGTAGGCCGTCCCGAGAACATTCGACTCGACGAGAAGGAAGGCAAGATCCGTGCGGACATCGTCTTCGCGCCAACCGACGCCGGGAACGAGGCCATGGAGCTTGTCTCTGGTGGCTTCCTTCGCGGCGCAAGTGTCGGCTTCAAGGTCAACAAGTGGGAGCGCGTGGAAGACGGCAAGTCGTGGAAGAGCCCTTCTGGCCGCTCGTTCAGCGGTCCTTCTGACATAGCAACGCAGTGGGACATTTTTGAATTTTCGCTCACGCCCATCCCGGCCGACAGCGCCGTGGGGGTCGGGAGATCCGCAACCGGGCCTGAGCCCAAAGAAGTGAGGAAATCTGCAATGGAAGCGACCCTGAGAGAGGCGCTCGTCAAGCGTGGACTCAACCCCGAAGCGACGGACGAGGAGGCGGCGGAGTTCAACCTCCGCGCCATGAGCGAGCCGAAGCCGGACCCGAAGCCCAAGCCGAAGCCGGAAGACGAGGACGATACGCCGGAGGAACTTCCGACCGAGTCCTCGGTCAGGCTCTCGCAGGAGGCGGAGAACCGGGAGACGAAGCGCGCCACCGACATCGCTGAAATGATGAGCCACTGGCCGCAGTACCGGGAGCTCCTCACCGGCTGCATCAAGGACAGGGTGACGGTCGAGCAGGCGCGCGGCGCGGTGCTCCGTGAGCTCCAGAAGGACAGGCCGCAGAAGGCGGTGGCGAGCCGTGTCGAGTTCGGCGAGGACGCGCACGACAAGTTCCGCCGTTCGATGGCCGACTCGCTCATCATGAAGGCAGCGAACCGGCTGCCGAAAGAGGAGGACGAGGGCGATACGGCCTACCGCGCCAGGAAACAAATGGCGCGAGACATCACACAGCGCCACTTCCTCGACTACGTAAAGCTGGCCCTGCGCCACTACGGGCTCTCGGATCGAGGCACGGACGAGGAGATCTGCACGCGTGCCTTCTCGCACTCGACGAGCGACTTCGGGGACATCCTGAAGGACGCCGCCTTCAAGCGACTCCTCCAGGCCTACCAGGAGTCTCCGAGCACCTGGCGCCCGCTGGCCAGGGTGACCTCGGCGCAGGACTTCAAGACCATGAACCGGCCGAAGCTGGGGAACATGGGAAGCCTCCGCCTGACGCCGGAGCTCGTGCCCATGGCCGAGGGATCGACCCTCGACATCAACGAGTCCTTCGCGATCTCGAACTACACCATGAGCTTCGGGATCTCGAGGCAGGCGATCGTGAACGACGACCTCTCGGCATTCGATAGGATCCCGACCGAGCTCGGGAACGCCGCGGCGCGAACGGTGGCCGACACCTTCTTCAACCTCCTGATCTCGGCCTCGGGCGTGGGCCCGACCATGGCCGAGGATGGCCTGGCGCTCTTCGCCACGACGCACACGAGCGGCGCGAACTACATCGCCGCGGTCGGTACTCCCGAGGTCACCGGCCTCGGTGCTCTCAAGAAGCTCATGAGGCTCCAGAAGGGCCTCGTCGCTTCTGGCGAGACGGCTCCTGTTCTCAACATCACCTCAAGGTATCTGCTCGTTCCGGCCTCGCTCGAGACCGTGGCCCAGCAGACGCTGAACTCCACCGCTGACCCGGCGAAGTCGAATTCGATCACCTTCAACCCGTTCAACAACCTGACGCTGATCGTTGAGCCGCGTCTCGACGCCGGTACGAACGGCACGACGGCCTGGTATCTGGTCGCCGACCCGAACCAGATCGAGGGTGCGGAGGTCGCGTTCCTGAACGGGAACGACCAGCCGACCATGAGCACGATCGTCGGGACGAAGGTGCAGGGAGTTCAGTGGGGCGTCTCGCTCGACTTCGGTGCCAAGTTCATCGAGCACCGAGGCTGGGCGAGAACACGAGGCGCGTAATGAGAGAGAGCCTCGGAGGGGCCGGCTGACCATCAGCAGCCGGTCCTTCCGGGACTCAACCAACCAGAACAAGGAATCGAACCATGAACCCGAAGCAAGAATTCGACAACGCAGGGCACGCAGTCGCTAAGGCGGTGCGCGCGGCTCGTCAGCGCGTGCAGCAGCTCGAGACGGTTGGGATCCCGAAGGAGGATCCGGACGCGCTCGAGCGAGCCAAGTCCGACCTGAAGGACGTCCTCAAGCTCGAGGAGGCCCTGGCCGAGGCGAGCGAGGCTCTGACCAAGCGTGCCGAGAAGCACGCGGAGCACGTCGCCAAGGAGGCCGAGAAGGCCGCCAAGGAAGCCGAGAAGGCCACGGAGAAGGCCGAGCACAAGGTCGTGATCATGGAGCACAAGGCCGAGGAGCACCCGCATCACGCGCCCGTCCACAAGAAGTAACACGAAGAAGATCACTCGAAAGGAGTGCTGAGAAATGGCGAATAACGTTTGGCGCGAGCTCGGCGAAGGGACCGCGCAGCACACGAAGACGAAGAACATAGCCGCTGCGAAGGTCAGCGGACAACTGATCTCGTTCCCCGCGGTGGCGCAGGCGAACGCGAACAAGGTCGCGCTTCTCACGAAGGACGCGGCCTCTGGCGAGGATGACGTCCCGTGCCTGATCGGCGGGGTGATCGTCAGGTACGCCTGCGTCACGACGGACACGACCGTACCGGGCACGACCCTCTACTTCGACCTGCCGAACGACAGGTTGACGACGACGGCGACCGGCTTCGATACGGCCGGGAGAGCCGCAGCCACGAAGGGAAGCGGTCCGGCCTTTGTGGAGCTGATTCTCAACGGGTAATCCATGTCCTTCACAGACCTGGCAAAGCAACACGCGACCTTCGCAACGGGCCACGTCCTCGGGCGCTCGATCGAGTATCGCGCGCACGGAAAAGCGACGTGGACCACGTTCACGGGTCGCGTGCGGCCGGGCCGCGACGAGTTCGGGAACGTGGTGGCCAACACGCTCGAGGTCTTCGCCTCGAAGGAGTTCGTGACCGGCGCGAGCGAGGGCCACGACCTCTTCCGGCTGACCGACGAGAAGACACCAGGCGAATGGTGGCCGGTCTACCGGCTCACCAAGATCGACGGGCCTGACAAGGTTTCAGGGCTCTACCATTTGAGGTGCGTTCAGTGAGCCTCGACGTGAAAGTGGATTCGGCCAGGTTGCAACGCCTCTTCAAGCTCGCGCCGAATGAACTGAAGCAGGCTGTGACCGCAACGGCTGGCAACGTCGGGAAGCGCTTCATTGGATACCACCGTGCGCGTCGCCTGCGCGGTCCGCCCGGGGTCCGTGGCACCCGCCGCGGATTCCTGAGCCGGAACCTGATCGACTACACGGTCAAGGGAACGACGCTCAACAACGTCGTCCTGGACATTCGGACCAAGTCTCGAATCCCGGCCGAGCACGAAACCGGGAAGGAGATTTTGGCCCGCGACGGAAAGTCCCTGCTCGTTCCCATGCCGCAGAACGGCAAGTTCCCGACGAGGGCGCAGCTCAGGCGTGCGCGCGGACTGGCGAAGGCCGGGAAGCTGATCCGTATCGACGCCAAGGACGGCAAGACCTACCTCGGAGAGAGACGTGGGCGTCGAGGGCTGCTGCGGCTTCTCTTTGTCCTTCTCAAGAAGGTGAAGATGAAGCCGCGGCTCGCCTTCTATGCGACGTGGCGCGAGTTCAAATCGAGCGGCCAGGCGCGGAAGCTCTTCTACTCGGGGATCTCGTTCGCGATCAACGCCGCGAGGAGGAAAGCCCGTGCCGGTTAGCCTCACCGAGACCTTCTTCCTGGCCGTCAAGACGCGGCTCGAGCTGATCCTCTCGGACACGAGCTACAGCCTGAACTCGAAGCTGCGCTCGGTCCAGTTGAGCACCTACCGTCTGGCCGGCGAGCAGGTCGCCACGAACACCCTCCTCGAGCCCACGATCATTGTCTCCGACCTCGGGAGCGAGGACGACTCGACGGTCCAGGTCGATACGTGGGAGCGCTCGATCCGCGGCATGGCCTGGTACACCTCGGGCGACGACGGCGACCTCGTCTCCATGATCCGCGCCTACGAAGACATGCTGCGGGCGCTGAATCCCGCCGAGCTTCCGGACTTCACTCTCGCGCGATACTCGCGGTCCTATGCAGACCCGTTCACGCAGGAGTCGCTTCCCGGGGTGATTCTCACTTTCGAGGGGACCTACCACTCGAGCCTATCCGACCCTTCAACGGAGTAACCTATGGCTGGCGACGAATTCCTTGTACAGAACCAACAGTTCGCCGCCACGACGGAGGCAGTCTCGGGCACCGCCGAGACGCTGACGAACGCCCACGTCAAGCTGAAGGGCTTCCGCTCAGAACTGAGCTTCACTCCCGAGCTCGAGCGGTTCTCCAATGACGAGGTCGCCGAGGACCTGGCTCAGGCCGCGGACGTCCCCGGCGGGTTCCTTGGCGCAATCGGGGTCGGCTTCCAGTGCAAGACGGGCGGCGTGTTGGGGACGCCTCCGGCAATCGGAACCTACCTGAAGGGCTGCGGTCTCCAGGAACAGATCGTCCAGCAGATCACGATCGGCTCGATCACTGGCGGCGACGGGCTCTTCGCAGCGGGTTCCGTCTACTCGGCCACTGGCTCGAAGACTGGGATCGTCGAGGCCGATCGTAACGGCGCGGGCTCCATGCGGTATATCGTCCTCACGGGCGGTGTGCTCGTGGCCTCTGACGTGGTGACGATCGGCGCGGAGTCGGCGACGACCTCCGGCTCGACTACATTCCACTCCGTCAAGTACAAGCCGCGGTCCTCTGGCCTCCAGACGCTCACGATCCAGCGTGCCTCGAAGAACTCGAACGCGACCGCCGGACAGGACCAGCTCTACCGCCTGAAGGGCGCTGCGGGCACTGGCACGATCAGCATGGCGGCTCTCGACTCGGTACGTTTTCGTGGTGAGTTCCGGGGTCCGGTCTCACTCGTCGGGCCTGGAGACTTCCTGACCGGCTTCACGTACGAGACGGGCACGGCTCCGCGCTTTAAGAATGCCACGGTGCAGATCAACGGAGCCGCTTCGGTCCCGGCGTCGATATCTCTCGACATCGGGAACGTCATTGTTTCAGACCCCGACCCGACCACGAGCGGCGGGACGAGCGGGTACATAGCGAGCCGGATCGATCGCCGCGAGCCGAAGATCGTGATCGATCCCTTGCGCCAGAAGAAAGCGATCCTCGACGACTACGGGCTCCTCGAGGACGGGAGCGAGTTCCCGATCAGCATCATCGTCGGGACGACTCCGAACATCATCGAGATCGCGGCGACGAAGGGTCAGATCCGTGAGCACTCCGAGGGAGAGCGCGGCGGACGGCAGACAGCGGGGCTGACGATCTTCCTCAACAGGTCCGTGGCCCTCGACGAGGACTACGTCCTCTACTTCAGGTAGGAGAAAAATGCCCGTAGCGCCCACCCTCGGAACCTTCGAGTACACATGCGAGTCGGACCGCGCGCTTGATCCCGAGCAGCGCACCGTCTTCCAGCTCCGCACGCTCACGTGGATGGAGCGCGAGGACGCGGTCGGCGACGGCCAGAGCACGCTTGCGATCACGCGGCGTGTCCTCAACTTCGCTCTCCTCGGCTGGAAGAACTTCAGGGACTCGGACGGCAGCGAGGTTGCCTTCCGACGCGAGCTGAACGGCAAGCGTGAGATCCTGCCGCAGGAGATCCTCGATCGCGTCCAGGGCTGCGGGGTCGAGCTTGCCAACGCGGTCCTCGACCGCACGAAAGTCACGGAGGCCCAAGCGAGAAATTTTACGTCGCCGTAGCACTGAGCTACGGCCGGTCGTTCAAGTCAGGAGACCCACTCCCGAAGTGGTGCGGTCTACACGACGGCAGAGGCGGAGAAAGAGACGATAGTGAGTGCAGCCACGATCCTGAGTCTCCTCCTCTTTTTGTCCCCTGTACTCGCTGCCCTGGCCATGATCCTACTTGCGGATCGTGCGAGGGCTGCGGCTTCGAGCCGATCGAGTCCTGCCCGTGGAGCTTTGACGTGGCCTGGTGCTGGGAGTTCCTATCCCTGCATGAGCTGTGGCCGGCCTGCCTGCCTCTGGCCGGCGGACTCTTCGACCAGCCCGCAGTTTTTGTGTCTGCAATGCGGCTCCTTGATCGGGCGAAGCAACTGATGGCACCCCTTCCGGAGCCGCCACGTGGCTAACGAGGAAACGCTAAATATCTGGGTCCGCTTAAAGGACTTCGCCACAACTCAGCTCAACAAGCTGAACGCGACGGTCAAGGGCTTTGGCACGGGCGCGGTCGGGGCCTTCAAGGGAATCACGGGCGCCGTCTTCAGCCTCAAGGGTGCGCTCGCAGGTCTCGGCGTGGCGCTGACTGTGAAGGGCCTGACCGACCTCGTGAAGGCCACGGCCAACGAGGCGGACGAGCTCCGGGACCTCTCGAAGCAGCTCGGCACGTCCACGGAGTTCCTCAGCGCGTTCAAGTTCGCGGCCGGGCAGGCTGGCGTGGAGATCGGCGAAGTCGAGGTCGGCCTCCGCACGCTGCGGAAGAACCTCGGCGAGATCGCCGTCACCGGCAAGGGGGAAGCGCAGGACGCGTTGAACCTCCTCAGCCGCAGCTTCAACAACCTCGTGGACGACGGCGGCTCGCTCGAGGAGATCGTCAAGGGACTCGCGAAGGAACTGAAGGCGCTGCCGGAAACTGAGCGTGTTTTCGCTGCCTCGAAGCTCTTTGGCCGAGGCGGAGGCGCTCTTCTTCAGCTCTTCGCCGAGGACGTGGACGCGGCGCTTGCGAAGGCGAAGGAGCTCGGGATCGTCATCTCTGGTGAGGCCGCGGACGCAGCGGACGCCTTCAACGATTCCCTGGGAGAGCTGTCTGCATCGCTCAAGGGCATCCGGAATCAGGCGATCCTCCCGCTCTTGCCGGAACTTTCGAGGCTCGCCAAGAGCTTCACGGAAGAGCTGGTAAAGAACCGGCCGGAGATCCTGCGGTTCTTCGCGGACATCATCGAGAACGCCGGAAAGTTCGCCACGATCATCGGGAAGACCTTCGAGGGAATCCGCGAGGTCATCAACTTCACCCAGACCGCGATCACGGACTTCAACTTCAACAGTGCGACGAACGAGGTCAACAAGATATCGAGGCGGATCGACGCGCTGAATGACCAGCTCACGAAGCTGAGTGACCAGGGCGTCGATATCTTTGGTGACCCGACGAGGTCCGCGAAGATATTCGAGCAGCGCAGGAAAGAGTACGAAGCGCTGGCCAAGGCCCAGGGGGAACTGAACGATGTCACGGAGAGGAGTGCCGCGCTCTCGACCGAGCAGGCAAGGCAGTCCGAGCTTGCGTCTGGCGCGACTGAGAGGGGCGCGGCGGACGCGGCGAAAGCTATCCGCGGAGTCGCGGACGCGCAGGAAGAGGTTCGGAAGACTACGCAGGCTCTGGCGCTTGCGAACGAGCTTGTGCCACTCCTCCCTACCGAGAAGCTGACCGACGCCTATGAAGAGCAGGGCGACGCGGTCAAGGAGCTCACCCGCAACGTCTCGAGCCTGAACTCCGTTCGCGCTACTGCGGACAGCAAGCCTCTCGTTCCGCTCCTGCCGTCGACCGACTTCGACGAGATCCTCGAGGATCAGCGGAAGCTGAACCTCCTCCTCGGGGAGGAAGCTGAAGCGAGAGCGCTCGTAGGCATTCAGGTAAAGAAGAACCAGCAGGCTCGGCTCGAAGAGCAGAACGCCATTGCCGGTGCGGGAGCGGCATTCAAGACGCTGAGAGAAGACAGCCAGAAGTTCGGCGAGGCGGCCAACGACGCGATCCTGAACGTCGCGGGTTCGCTCTCCGAGAACCTGACCACCGGAATCCTTGACCTCACGGACGGCGTCGGCAGCGCCAGGGACGCCTTCAAGAATCTGGCAAAGAGTGCCGTCGCCGACCTCCAGCGGATCATTGTCCAGACGCTGATCCTGAAGGCCGTGCAGGCCGGACTCGGCGGCGTCGGTGGCCTCGCCTTCAACCAGGGCGGCGTGTTCCCCGGGGGCGTCAAACCGGTCCGTGGACTCGCCCAAGGCGACGTGATCCGTCCGCCTGGCGGAGTCTTCCAGCTCGCCGAGAAGGGCCGCTCTGAGGCCGTGCTGCCGCTCGTGCGTGGCCGGAACGGGGACCTCGGCGTCCAGGCTCAGGGCGCCGGAGGCGGTATGACTCAGGTCGTCAACGTCACCGTCAACTACAACGGCACGATCGGGGAGAAGGCGCTCTTCGCCCGGAACGTCGAGCAGATCCGCCAGGCCGTGGCGCAGGGCGTCCGTAGCTCGCCGAACTACCGCGAGCAGATCAGGACGGCGGCATGACGCTCGAGACCTTCACGCCCGAGGCCTTTGGCGCTCTCCTCCAGCGCGACTACACGATCACTCCGATCTTCAACGTATCCGAGGACGAGCGCGAGATCGGCGGCTCGAAGTCCTTCGCCGTGGCTGCGAAGGCGCTCAGGCGCCTCGAAGGCCTTGTCTACAAGTGCGTCGACCGCGCGCCATACGAGTACATGGCGAGCTTCTTCCAGAGGCACGTGGGGCCCGCCGGGCGCTTCCTCTACACCTGGCCAGAGTTCGTGGCCACTCCGGACGCCGCGCCGACCATGGAAGCCGTCGTGGCGGGTGCCCAGTCCTCTCGGACGATCTTCTGCAAGTTCGCGTGGAAGACGGTGTTCGGGACGACGAGGGCCTCGCCTGCTGCCAGCCTCACAGTCCCGTCGAACAGCCTCCTCAAGGTGACGCTGCCCTTCTTCCCGACGAGCGTCCTCGAGGCCGTGATCTACGCCACTGAGGGCGCCGAGGGCACCGAGCAGGAGCAGACGGAGATCAGCGTCCGCACCTGGACTCAGCCTGACGGCGCTCTCCTCACGGCAACGGCTGACCCTCCAACCGAGAACACGGCGCGAGAGCAGCCGATCTGTAAGCTCCTCGGTAACAGCTTCCGGCCGCAGCGGGTCTCGGGGCCCCGGTACGTGATCACCCTCGATCTCGAGGAGACGTACTGATGCAGCAACTCTCCCAGGAGCTGAAGAACTGGAAGGCGGCGGATCACCAGAAGGATCCGATCGTCGTCCTCTACGACATAGAGATCACGGACGCGATCACGCTTCGCCTTGTCGAGGGGAACCCGCTCGGTGGCACCGTCACCTACGACGGGAACGTCTACACGCCGGCCGGGATCCAGCGCGGCGACATAGAGCAGTCGATCGCCGGGGACATAGGCAGCTTCGAGCTCCAGGTCTCGAACGTGGACGGCGTGGCCGGCGGCTATATCGAGCAGTACGAGCTCGAGGGGCGCAGGGTCACGATCACGACCGTTCCTTCGACGACGCTCCTCCCGGCCGACGCCATGGTGGAGACGTACACGATCCAGGACCAGGCGTACACGCGCGAGCGGGCGAGCGTGACCCTCGGGTACGCGAACCTCTTCAAGCGGCGGCTGCCGTGGCGGCGTTACCAGCGTATCCGGTGCCTCCACGACTGGGAGCGGCGCTTCGAGCTCGGGAACGGCTGCGGCTATCCGTCCGACGAGTTCGAGGCGGACACGACGCAGTTCCTGCGGTTCGGCGCGGTAACCGACTCCGAGCAGCAACGGCGCTTCGGGTGGTACGCGCTCAACATGGTGAAGTCGTCCTTCGCGGACGTCAACGTGACCGACTTCGGATCGCTGCGGCTCCAGACGAACTCGAGCGATACGGACTGGGCCGGGTCCAGCCGCGAAGGCCCGTACCTCTACAAGAAGCTCTCCGGCGACTTCGATTGCTACACGAAGGTCGAGCTTGCCGAGATCCGGGACGGCGGGATCTGCGGCCTTCTCTGCCAGGAGGACGCGGACGGGGACTCCTGGATCTTGATTGCACGCACGCAGTTCTTTGTCGGCACGATCAAGGTCCTCTCGCGCTCGTCGATCGACGGCTCCCAGGAGCCGGACGTCCAGGTGGAGGACCCGGCTCCACGCTACCTGCGCATGCGGCGGGTCGGCGACGTGTTCACGCTCTTCTATTCGGAGACTGAGAACACGAACTGGGTGCAGCTCACGGAGTCCACGATACCCATGACGGCCGAGATACGGATCGGCCTCGTCATAGGTGGCGGAGGCGGAGGCATTCTCGGAGCGACGTTCCCGTACCTCCGCTTCACAGCCGGCGGCTCTGCGACCTGCGACCGCACGAAGGAAGGCCTCGACGGCTGCCGCGTGAAGGGACAAATTCACCGGATCTTCCTCTTCGACGGGATCCCGAAGAAGTGAAGCTCACCGCACTATCCGAGCTGGCCGCGAGTTTCCCAACGGCAGAGGTCGAATACGAGGACCTGCTCCAGTACCGCTACGTCCCCGACGCTCGCGGCCAGAACAAGACTGCCGATTGCCTCTGGATCGTCGAGGAGGTTTTCCGCCGCGCCGGGCTTGGCCTGCCTGATCTCAGGCTCGGCGACACTGCCGTGACCTTCCACGAGGTATTCGCAGAGGTGGAGACCGCGGACACGCTCTATGACGTCCTTCACATGGCCAGCTCGAGCGGTGACGGGCTCTTCGTCGTGGTGCGCTCCGGTGAAGCACTCAGCATTGTGCCTCTCGCCGGTGTCGTGCGGCGGAAGGTGATCGCTATCGAGAGCCTGGCCGGCGTTACTTCTTACAGGGTGCGTCCGGAATGCCTGCCGTGACCGTCCGCACAATCGACTCGATCATGGACGGACGCCCGCGTGGTCGGAAGACCTGGCAGGACGGGCCCGGCCGGCCGGTGATCGAGTATTGCCCGCCCGACTTCTCGAAGATCGAGAACCTGGGGATCATTCACAACGGAAAGGAGATCCGGACCGACGTCGCGCAGGACTTCCCCATGTGGGACGGCGACGAGGCGATCTTCTACCGGAAGCCACGCGACCCGCTGACGATCGGCGCCCTGATCATTGTCTCGATCGTCCTCTACGCGCTCTCCTACTATGTCCAGAAGCAGTTCTTTGCCGGTGCCCGGCCGCAGCAGAAGGAGCTCGAGGACTCCGAGACCTTCGGCGACTTCGGGATCGTCAACACCGTCCGCCCTGGAACCCGGATCCCGATCATATATGGCACCCACCGTGTCGGCGGCCAGATCATTCAGCAGTACCTCGAGCGCAGGCGCGCAGACCCGAACCGGGTCGACGCCCGGGACTCGGCGCTCAGTACACTCCTCGGCGTTTGCAGCGGCGAGATCTTCGGGATCAGCGACGTTCGCGCGGACGGGAACAGGAACTCGCCCGGCGTCTTCGAGTTCCGCCGCGGCGCTAACCACCAGTCTGCGATCAACGGCTTCACCGATATCCGGACCCAGTTCACGAAGGATATCACCGTCACGGGAGTCGGCGGCTCGTACACGACCGTCACCGAGAACGAGGTCGACTCGATCGAGGTTCTCTTCCGGTTCGCCGGCCTCTTCAGGACGAGTGACCGCGGTCAGTTCCTCCAGAAGGCCGTGGATATCCGGATCGAGTACAAGGAAGTCGGGACAACTGCCTACTCGATCGAGGCGATCACGGTCAGCGAGAAGACGCGAAACCAGTTCGACGTCTTCTGGCGCTCGCCGCTGATCCCGCGTGCCCGGTACGACATACGGATCACGCGGCTGACCCCGGACGACAACGACGCGACTGGCCTCTCGGACTTCCGGGTCTTCTCGATCATAGAGATCCTGGACGACGTCCAGACCTATCCAGGCCTCGCGCTCTACTCGAAGAAGGCGGCTGGTTCCCGCGAGAACTCTGGCGGCACGCCGACCTATGACGCGCTGGTGCAGGGGAAGCTCGTCCGCGTCTACACGGATCTCACGACCTTCACGACCGTGTATTCTGCGAACCCGGCCTGGTGCCTCCTCGACTTCTTGATCGACAAGAAGTATGGCCTGGGCGCGTTCATAGACACGGACCGGGTCGACATTCAGAGCTTCATAGACGGCGCGGCCTTCTGTGCCGCCGAGGGTCTCGAGCTCAACATAGTCCTCGACAGCACGCTCAACGCCTTCGACACGATCCGCCAAATCTGCCTCTGCGGCCGGCTCCTCTTCTTGCTGCGCGGAGACAAGTGGACGGTGCGGCCAGACAAGCCCGAGGAGCCGGTCCAGTTCTTCAGCATGGGTCGGATCATGAAGGGCAGTTTCACGGCCTCGAAGCAGGCCAAGTCAGAGTCTGCGAACTACCTGATCGGGGAGTTCTGGAACAAGGATCTCGATTACGAGAGGGACTCTCTTCCCAAGGAGGACCCGAACGTCGATCCAAGCCAGGAGCAGGTCGAGGCCACGGTCAACCTCCTCGGGATCACGAGCGTCGCTCAGGCCAACAAGATTCTGAACCTGATCCTTCTCTCGAACCGGCTCCAGAAGCGCACCGTCGAGTTCGAGGTCGGAGTCGAGGCGCTCGCGCTCGAGGCCGGGGACGTCTTCGCGATCTCGCACGACGTTCCGGCCTGGGGACTCTCCGGGAAACTCCGTCACGTCGAGGAGGGCGGGACCTCGCTCTGGCTCGATCGCACGGTCACGCTCGAGGTCGGGAAAGAGTACGAGCTCACTGTCTTCCACGACAAGCACGAGGGCGACCCTGTAACGCGCGGCTTCGACGTCGTTCGCGTGACGAACAACCCGGAGGTCACGGACAAGGTCTCGGTGTCCGGCGAGTGGATCGAGACTCCGGTCAAGGGCACCGACTACTCCTTCGGCGAGCTCACGAAGAGCTATGTCCTCTATCGCTGCGTTAGCGTGACGCGCGGCACGGCGCTGGCACGTCGGAAGATCCGGGCAGTCGAGTACAACGAGGACGTCTACGGCGAGGACCTGACGGTGCTCCCGGCGCCGAGCGTCAGCGCCTTGCCGAACCCGCTCCGGCTTCCAGACGACGTCACGGATCTGAGGCTCTCCGAGCGCACCGTCTTTGCCGAGGACGGCACGCTGTCGACGGCGATCGACGTCTTCTTCAACCTGCCAATCATTGCGGGTGTTCGTGCCGAGGTCTTCTGGCGGGAGAACGGCTTCCGCACCTGGGAGTCAGTCGGGATTGTGGGCATTGGATACGCCACGATCACCCAGAACGTGCGCTCTCCGAACGGAGCCTACGAGGTGGCCGTAGCGGCGATCAGCCAGTTCGGAGTGCGGAAGGCACCCGAGGACGCGCCGTGGTCTGCGATCGTCACGGTCGGCGTGACCAGACAACCGGACAACGTGTCCAACTTCAAGGCCGATCGGACCATGGAAGGCTTGATTTTCACGTGGGACCCCGTCGACGCGGGCCGGAACTTCGATCTCGCCAACTACGAGATCCGGACCGGCATGGCCTGGGACACGGCCGTCACGATCGGCGAGCCTGTAGAGACTCGATTTTTCACCACGGCCTTCGTCAAGGGTGAGAACACGTACCTGATCAAGGCAAAGAACACCTCCGGGAAGTTCTCGCCTCTCCCGCAGGCGGTCGTGATCGAGGTCGACGCCAGGATCAACGAGAACATTGTCTACACGGAGACCCTGAATCCTACCTTTGACGGCTCGAAGGAGGAGTTCACGGTCATAGACGACAAGCTGCGGCTCAACACTGCGGACCAGGTCGTGGCGTGGCGGAACGCGCAGCACTCGTCCTCGCTCGGAGGCACGAAGTACATTGCCGGCGGACGGGCGGCTGGCTTCCGCGTCTCTGGCACCTACACGACCGACAAGTTCGAGATCACGGCCACGAATGCTGTCCGCGCTCTCGTGTCGAACAAGCTCCAGGCGAACCAGATCAACGAGTCCGAGTTCTGGACCGCGGGCGACATTGCAGGCCAGTCGTGGGGAAGTCCCTTTGCCAGCGACCGAGCATGGAGCGTTGCGCCGGACGGCAAGGTGATCGTGACGGTGGAAATGCGGTTCTCGACACTCACGAGCGCCGAGGCTGACTTCGGGCCCTGGCAGGAGCGAGCGCAGAATATCGAGGTCCTGGTCAAGTGGGCGCAGGCTCGCGTTCACGTCGAGGTCGTGGACCCGGCGTTCACCGTCGATATCGAGGTCTTCGAAATCTACTTCGACGTCCCTGACCGCCGCGAGTCGGGTACGGCGAACACGAGCGCCGTGGGGAACGTGACGGTGAACTTTGCAACGCCGTTCAACAATCCGCCGGTGGCCGTCGTCTGCACGATTCAGAGCGCCTCGGCAAACGACGACATTGTGCGCGGCATGGCGACAGCAACTGGGTTCCCGCTGTCTGTGTTCAACGGCGGCTCGAGAGTGGTGCGGACCGTGGAGTACGTGGCGACGGGCTTCTGAGGTGACCAATGGCTGACCAAACCTACTACGAGATCCAGGGCACCGACCTCCTCGGCAACTACCCGACGCAGGCACAGGGGACGAACCGCGCGCTGAAAGGCGGCTTCAACGGACCGACAGCACCGGCAACGCCTACGGCTTATCAGCTCTGGTACGACACGACGGCCGGGCAGATCAAGCTACGGAACGGCGCGAACGACGCCTGGATCACGCTCGGTCTGATCAGTAGCTACGGCGGCACGCTGCCGCTCGCCGGTGGCACCATGAGCGGCAGTATCAGCATGGCCAGCGCGCACAGGATCACGAACCTGGCCGCGCCAAGCGCCGCGAACGACGCCGCGAGGAAGGCCGAGCTTGACCTCAAGGCCAACATCGCCTCGCCGGTATTCACGACGGACGCGCGGCTGGCCGTCGATCCGCCTACGAACGACTCGCTGACCCGGAAGATTTACAACGAGGGGCGGTACGTCAGGCTTGCAGGCTCGACGCTGACGGGTCCCCTCGTCCTGGCCGCGGACGGCTCGGCGAACCTGAACCCGGTCTCGATCCAGCAGCTCAAGACATACACGTCCTTCAACACGTCGACCGGGCACAGCCACGACGGCACGAACTCCCGCAAGGTGCTCGGCACGAGCCTGAACTCCACCGGAGCTTCTGCCGGTGCCAAGCTCACGTCGAACGGGGACGGCACCACGATCTTCTCACTGGCGCAGCCGGTCGTGCCGCTCGTGATACCGACGCTCGCGCTCGACGCTGATCCAGCCTCGCTCTCCTATGCGGACGTCAACGTCTCCGGGAGCGTCACGACAACCTCGCGCGCGGTGCTCCTCGGCCTCGAGGTCTTCGACAACATGGTTGTGCGGTTGCGGCCGGACGGAAATGGCAGCGATTCGACGTCCATGAATATCAACCTGAACACGTCGAACGGGGCGCACCCTGGCAGGGCCGTGTGGTGCGAGCTGCCTGCCTCGAAAATCTTTGAGTACAAGAAGGTCTCCGGCACAGGCTCTAACCTGGTGATCAGGGTGCTGGCTTACGGACAGCTATAGAAAGGAAGAGAGAGAAATGGCCGGACTGAACTGCGTACTACCCTTCGAGGACCTCGATACCGTTGCGAACGCCTGGAAGACGTGCGCCGCTCTCAAGGCAGCCTCGGATCAAATGCTCTTGATCGCTCGCGGCGAGTGGTTCCCGAACGGCGTTGCGGGCGACGCGAAGCACCTGAAGGCGCGAATCGTCAGGATCACGGCCGATAGTGGCACCGGAACCAGCACGACTCCCAAGAAGCTCCAGAACGCCTTCGGTTGCACGCCGCGTGCGGTTGGCCGTATCAACTTCACCGTTGAGCCCACGGTGGGTGACGTGCTCTTCCCGTCGCACGTTCACCCGCAGGGCGCATTCACGCGCGAGCTTCGCTTTGACGGCCTCTTCGTCGAGGAAGGTACGGAGGTCGCGCTCCAAGTGTTCCTCGCAAGCGGCCAGACGGTCGTCCAGATTTCAGGCGGCCTCTACCACGAGGAGTAAGCACACCCATGGAGGATAGCAACTTGATAACGTGGACGGTCAGGCTCGGCCTTCTCACAGCCGTGGCAGTCGCCGTGCTTTCGGTCGTATCGGCTGCGGCAGTCATGGCGCTGGAACCGGCCGCGCCAGCACCAGGGACGACGACATGGGACGTGGGCCCTGGACTGACGGCCATGGTGATCGCCGTCGTCACGGCTATCGGCACCACGGTCACCGTCCTCGTGAATTCGATCCTTGCGGCCAAGGGACGCGCCGAGAACGCTGCCAAGCTCACCGAGGTGAAGAACACAGGGGAAGAGACCCACAAGATAGTGAACAGCCAGCGGACGGAAATGACGGCCGAGCTCAAGCGCCAGAGCGTGGAAATGAACTCGCTCAAGGATCAGATCCGCGAGCTGACCATGAGCCGCGACATAGCGCGAGAGGCGAATCCGAAGAAGCCAGACGCATAGGGGCGTCCACGCAACCCCATGAGGAGAACTTCACATGCAGGTAGAAATAGGCGCGGTGCTCGCCGGAGTGCTGACGCTCATGGTCACGTCTGCCACGCAACTCGTGATTGCCTTTCACACGAAGAGGCTTTCCCAGGAGGCGAAAGTGAACTCCGCTGAAGCCAAGGTCAGCTCCGAGGAGGCCAAGGTCAACGCTGCCGAGGCCAAGGTTCTCTCCGTCGAGACGAAGGAGATCACCGCCGAGAACAAGCAGATCAGCACCCAGAACGCCGAGGCGCTCCAGGAAATCCAGGTGAAGACGAACGGAGGGATCGAGCACAAGGTGCGCCGTCTCGAGTCTCAGATTTCCGAGGTGGCGGAGCTGGTCAAACAGAACACGGCGCGAGTCGACGAGCTGGTGAGTCTACTTCGCCGCTGCGTCCTGCTTCAACCCGCTGACAAGGACAAGCCCGCGTGACAGTCCCAGCCTTCAGTTTGTACTCCGGCCGCCCGCGGGTCTTCTTCCGCGACACGGACCTGTCCACGCTCATTGCGCGAAGCAACGACGTGAACGGCTGGAAGACGCTCTGGGACAACGTGATCATTCCCGCCGCGAACAACTACGACGACGACGCGGATTCTTCTATCGGTGGCCGTGGCGATCCTGGCCGCTTCCTGGTGCTCGCGCTCGCTGGCCTGATCGAGGACAACTCCACGTACCGCAACAAGGCGATCACCGCCGCAGTGTGGCTCGCCGACAACAATCCGCCGAACCCCACGAACACGTCCGGCCGCGAAGTCCTTCTCTGCCTCACGATCGTCTTCGACCTCCTCTACAACTACATGACCTCCACGCAGCGAACGACGATCGCCAACGAGATCGTCTACTGGTGCAGCGGGCCCGTGCCCGGCGAGGGCGGCATGTCCGCGAACAATGCCGAGTGGATGGACGGCCACTCGGGTATTGACCAGATGCATCAGTTGGCCGGTGCCCTGGCGATCCACGGCTTTCACTCGCAGGCGACGACGCTCCTCAACGAGAGCATGAACTTCATATTCGGCACCGGGCCGAACCAGGGCCGGATCGAGATGGCGCGCTACCAGTACACGGGCGGCGGCGCCGAGAAGGGCGCGACGTACTTCCAGCTCGGGTGCCGGGCCGAGCTCGGATACCTCTACTTTCTGAAGAACGCGACGACTCTCACAAGTATCTGGACGACCGAGGACGCATGGGCCTCGAAGATCTGGGAGTGGGTGCTCTGGACCCAGTGGCGCGGCAGCGACTCGAAGACCTACGAGGCGCACGGGGACACCGGCAAGATATCGTCGCCGCTCTTCCACATGGAACTGCGCTGGATCATTGCGATGCTTGCGACCCAGTACGCGGGCGTCAACGGCGGGAAGTACATGCGCTGGCTCTTCGACGAGTACGTGGACCTCGACAACGACTTCGCCGACAACCAGATCTTCGACTTCCTCTTTCTGGATCGTGCGAACACGACAGCGCTCGCGCCGAGTACGACTCCTCCCGCAACGTCCAAGATGTTCTTTCCGCCTGGCACGTATATGTTCCGTGGCGCGGCCAGCGGGGACAACGCCTGGAACTATCAGCAGTCCGTGACCGCGCGCGTCAACGCCAGGAAGTGGTACTGGCAGGGCCACTTCCACCTGGACTCCGGCAGCGTCCAGATCGTCTACAAGGGAGACCCGCTTCTCCTCTCGCCTGCGGGAGCCTACGAGCTCACGATCTGCTCGACATGCCACAATAACAACGCGCTCCAGCGCTCGTGGCTCCAGTCGCTCGTGCCGCTTGTCCTCGATCCGTCGCAGGTCTACCACAAGGGGAACCCGTCCGTATCCACAAACCTGAGCGTGAACGACGGCGGGCAACACTATCAGAAGTGGGTCGGCAGCGGCGGGACGGAGTACGATCCGAACAACGTCTACAAGATGCAGAACGACGCGGGCGGCCAGGCCTGGCTGCGCTGCGAGAGCTTCACGGAGATCGTGAACGACGCCTCGGTGAGCTTCATAAGCGCCAACATTCGGAACGGGTACAGGAAGTACATAACCGATTCGCACCGCTGCCCGACTCTGAAGGTGAAGTACCTCTTCATACGGCCTACGGTGAACAACGGCCTGACCCACTGGGCCATGCTCTACTACGCGCGGATCGTGAAGGCCGATCCGGACTGGGTGACACAGATCCCGATCCATACCTACGGCGCGATTACAACGACGGCCTACGGCGCTCACTGGCTCGGCTATCGAGGCGTCAACGCGCTCTCGCCGGCCGGGAAGCTCTGGCTCGATATCAGGAACATATCGGCCTACACGCGCACGAATAACACGCCTGGGACGATCACGAACACCTGGGGTGCGAACCAGTTCAAGATCGGCGGCACCGGCACGAACTACGTTCCGACTGGAGCCTCGAGCGCCTTGGAGCTCCAGGATATCAAGAAGCACTCGCTATACGTCAAGAAGACGACGCAGGTCACGGAGGAGCACTATGTCATGCTCTTTATGCCAACCGCGTCGAACGCCAGCGAGCCTGCCTCGGACCGCGTCTGGGTGACGGACGGCGCTCAACCTAACCACTACGGGATCACGCTGAATGGAACGGAGACCTATCTCGTTCACCGGACGCTCGACGAGGTGGTTTACCCTGGCGCGGCAGCGGACACGACGCCGCCAGCGGAGGCAACGTCGGTTGTCCTGACGCCGAAGAACACGGCGCTTCTGACGACGTGGACGGACCCGTCAGACGGGGACCTCGATCACATAGAAGTCTGGCGGCGCACGTCCGCAGTCTAAGAAAGGAAGAGAATGGCTACCTTCACGCCTAGCTGGACAACAGGGGGAACCCTCCATGCCTCGAGCTCCGTCGCTACCTCGGCCTCGGCCACGGACGACCTGAACCTCGTCTCGGCCGGGCCGTACTACGGAGCGCACATTCAGATCGACCTCGACATTGCGAGCGGATCGCCGGCTGGCGACTGCACGATCGAGGTGTTCGGCTCCGTCGACGGCGGATCGAACGACGACACGCTGCCCATGAAGACGCTCCGCGTGCCCTTCAGCGCCACCGGGAACAAGAAGGTGTCGTTCACTGTCTATGGCGTGCCGTTCTGCTCGGTGAAAATGAGTAATTCGACCGGCGTCTCCGTGACTTACGTTGGCCGCTACGCCGGGCTCAAGCAGGCCAGCGCCTGATGTTCTTCACGAAGCCGCAGTCATGGGTTTTCCAGCACGGCCTGATCTCACGCACCGGCCAGGATCTCTGGCGCGGCGTCGTCCTGGCCATGCCGTTCTGGGATTACAAGCAGCGGATCACCGAGGACATTAGCGGCAACTGCCTCCACGGCGTCTTCGGTACGGGCCTTGATCCTATCGTCGACTGGGAGATCAGCACCTACGGCTCGAACCTCGACGTGGAGGGAGCAGCCAACGAAGAGATCACCGTTGCGGCACCTGCCTCCGCGATACTCGACGGCACGGCCAAGCTATCCGTCGAGATGATCTTCCGCTGCGACTCCGTGACCGCCGGGAGCGGGATCATTCAGGGCCTGATCGGGAAGTACACGACGACCGTGGACCGCCGAGCGTGGAGGATCTACGTCGTCGGGGACGAGCTCGCACTTCAAGTGTCCTCGGACGGCGCGGGGAACGAGATCCAGGAGACTACGAACGCAAACCTCGGGAACGGCGTCTGGGCGCACGTCGTTCTGACCTTCGATGCCGGGGTCTTCCGCGCCTACAAGGACGGCGTGGCGCTGACGACGGACGGCGACTTCGGCACGCACACGTCGATCTTTGCCGGGATCACGGAGCCGCTGCGTATCCTTGCGCGCTCGGACTCGAACCGCCTTGTTGGAGGATTCGCAGGGTGCCGGATCTGGAACGGGAGGGTGCTCTCGGCCGCGGACGCGAAGCGGCTCTACGAGGACCCGTGGGAGATGTACGAGCCGGTCTGGCCGTACTCGTTCGCCCAGACGTTCGCGCAGGAGCACTCGGGCGGCGCGGCTGCGGGGCCCTGGATCAAGGTGGCCGACGTGGACGCCGGCTTCGAGGCCTACCAGATCGAGGGCCTACAGAACGGCGTCTCCTACGATGTGCGCCTCAACTCCGTGGACACGAGCGGGAACGTCTCGGCGGGGACGACTCCCGTGGCCGGGACTCCGGCTGCCGGGTCCGTGGTGACGAGCTTCCGCGGCGTCCGGATCCCGCGGGTGGCCACGTCGAGGCCGCCGCGGCACTTGATGGCGAAGCTGGGGCGGCGGTGACCCCTCCGGACTGCCACGATCCCCTGGAGCTCCTCCAGGCGTTCGCCGGCCTCGTGCGGCGGCTCCAGTGGGCCGAGGAGATGATCCGGACGCTCGAGGCGGCGAACCTGGACCTCCAGGAGCGGCTCAGGATCTCCGAGGAGCTGACGAGCTTCGTGGTCGAGAAGCCGTGAGCTTCTGGGTCTTCGCGCTGTCGCTCGGCTCGCTGCTCGTCTTCGCGTGGCTCGTGGACGTGGCCTTCGACTGGCACGGCCGGCGGAAGAGGCGGCGACGCTGGTAAGCTCTACGGCAGGGCCAGGGCCGTAGGCGGTAGCTTGTGGAGCGTGTACCCGGCCTCCGGCGGCTCATCGTAGTCGTGCCAGGCGTCCGTCAAGAGGTCTATGAAGAGCCCGGTCAGAGAGAAGAAGTTCCCCCACATCCACGGGCTCAGGCTGGCCTCGAAGTACTCGGTCTGCGGCGCATAGCCGTCCTTCGTGATGTAGGCCACTACCGTCTTCGTCCCGCGCGGCACCTGGAGCGTGCATGGCGTCGTGCCGTAAATGCCGTGGCTGGAGAGCTCGACGGTGGCTCCGGACGGGTACGTGACGAAGCTCATGCTCTGGGTGGTGCCGTTGAAGATCGTGGCGCAGCCGGGGACAAGGACGAACAGGACGAGAACCGCGCGCATACCGCCTCCGAAAGCTGAATGATTACGTCGCACCTGACGTAGCATTGTACGTCAGCGGGCACTGATAGATTCAAGAGGGCACCCTGAGGAGTAGGCAGAAGTAAGGGCGAAAGGAAGGCGAAAGAGTACGGAGGTCGCCTTTCAATGCTGCTCGTCTCGGATCTTCTCCGGCTGATCGAACACGACTACGCGATCAACGGTCGCCGCTCCTTCGAGAGCTTCGTCGTCTTTCACTGGCGGCACGTTCGGAGGCTCCTCGGGGAGTCCCACGTCTCGCGGCTGACGCCAGAGGTGATCGAGCGCTTCAAGCTCACCAGGCTCGAGGAGGGTGCCGCTCGCGGCAGCGTCAACTTGCAGCTTGGGCTCCTTCGCCGCGGGCTCCGTCTGGCCCAGCGGCTCGGCCGAGCGTTGAGGATCCCGCACGTCCAGCTTCTCTCTGGCCAGGTCGTGCGCGAGGGCTACCTGACGGCCGCGCAGTTCTCGAAGCTCCACGCGACGCTCGAGGTGCTGGACCCGGACGCCGCGGACGTGGCGCGGTTCCTCTACGCCTCCGGCTGGCGGCTCGGGGAGGCGCTTGGCCTGCGGTGGAGCGAGGTCTCCGACGAGGCGATCACGCTCTCGGCCTCGAGGTCGAAGACCGGGAAGGCGCGGACGGTGCCGCTCGTGGCCGTGCTCCTGGAGGTGGTCGAGAAGCGCCGGGAGTGCCGTCAGGGCGCGTTCGTCTTTCACCGAAGGGGAAAGGCCATACGGAGCTTCCGCGGAGCCTGGAAGCGAGCCTGCCGCGTGCGCAGCCTCGAGGGGACGTTGATCCACGACACCCGCCGGAGCTTCTGCCGGAACTGCCTGATCGCCGGGGTGCCAGTCAGGACGGCCATGGCGATCGGCGGCTGGACCAGCACCAGAACCTTCAACCGCTACGCGATTTGTGACGAGCGGCTCATGGCGGAAGCGCTGCGAAAAATCGCGGAACTATCCCTTTGACTTCTCGTGGCCGTTACGGTTTACTGCGGGCGTGTCGCAGGAAACCATGAGTTCTGAGTACCGCCGGCCGGAAGCCACCCTTACGTTCTTGGCGAAGCGGGATAGGATCTCTATTGCGGCGCGGCGGGAGATTCCTCCGAAGTCCTCGGCGATGTCGTCGAGGGTCACGATGGTTTCCCGAGAAAGGCGGAGGGTCATGGACTCGGGGTACTTGGTCTTCAACACGGTGGGCATAGTCCCCATTGTGGCCGAAAGGGTGAGTCTCCGCAAGACGAACGTGAACCTGACCCGGGAGCGTAACGGATGTTCCAGCCGTTCCGGCCGCGGTGAGGTTGCACGCCTAAAGGCAGGGGAACACCGCACGAATCCGCCCAGGTTGTTTTTCCACGACGTAAAGGAGGCGGCTACCCCACCAGGGCCGCACTCCTCCCTGGGCTTTGAACTGGCTTGCTCCTTTGGGGGTTCCGGGGCGTCCGCGAAGCGTCCCCGGGCCGGGGCCTCGAGCGCGAGAGAGAGAACTGCCCGCTCTCCCCGCACCAGCTCGGGGCCCCTTTCTTTTCACCATGTTCCCTCCGTGCCGACCGACCAACTGCCCCGGAGGTCGGCTTCTTCTTGCCGGGACCGCTGCGTTTTCCTCGTCGGCGGTCCCGGTTTTTTCACCCTGTCCATGCTGTGTCCTGGGCCGATCCGGCTTCCTGGAAAGTGCCGGGTCGGCCTTTCTTGACCTACGAGAAAGGCTTAGGTAGAAGTGCGCCAGTCTAGACGTCCTTCTCTTCACTCGGCCGGGGGTTCTAACTCCTCTGGAGCCTCCGGCCGATTTGATCTCCTCGCCTTGGCCGTCCTCGACGACGGCTGCGCCTGGATCCGGACCCTGACCGGCTTCGAAGCCTCCGCCGTCCTCCTCGAGGTCGAGGCCGGGCGGAAGGCGGGCGGCCAGGCCGTCCACGCGGCCCTGGGGACCCTCAGCGCCTTCGTGTGGCCACGGAAGCACCTGAAGGGCGGCTGGGCCGTCTGGGACAGCCTGGCGCCCTTCCAGGGGGAGCCTCGGGGCGTCCGGCAGGTGCCTGGGGAGGCGTGGCGTTGTCCAAACTGCGGGAGCTCCAAGGCGAGGCACCCGCAGAGCGACACGTGCTGGGACTGCACGCGCGAGGCGGTGGAGTCGTGAACGCTGGAGAAAATCTCGCTGTCGATCTCCTTGGTCGCTCCTTCAAGCGCGTCTGCCAGGAGAAGGCAGACCTCGAAGTCGCGCTCGAGCGGATCGTGAACACCCTGGGATCGCGCTGCGACCTGGACGCGGACGAGCGCGCGGCGCTCGACGCCGGGATCGCGCTGCTTCAGAGATTGGAGAAGTCGTGAGCTGCCCGATCTGCGAACGGCGCGATCCGGGTGGCCGTTGGTGCCGCACCTGCAAGATCCTCGGCGTCGTCTTCGTCCTCGTCGCCGTGTTCTTCGCTTCGTGGGTGCTCGGGATCGTCGCGACGTGGCAACCAGAAACAACCATTCAGGAAGGAAGGCGATTTTGACCGAACGCGAAGCACTGATCGAAGCGCTGAATCTCCTACAGGGTCTCCACCGGGTCGTTCAAGGACTCGCCGAGCGGGTCCAGCTCCTCGAGCAGGTCGTACTCCTCACGCCGAACCCGCGCGAGGAGGCGCTCTTCAACCAGGTCGCCGCCGGCTACCAGCGCGAGTGCGAGGCCAAGGAGCTCCGCCTCACGGACGAGCAAGTCGCCGAGATCGAGGCCGAGATCGAATCGAAGAACACGGAGGAGCCATGAGCATCGAAGAGACTCGCGCAAGGCTCCGTGCCTTCGGCGACAAGCTCGGGCTCACTCTCATGGAGCAGGGCGAAGTCGGGTTCGGCAGGCCCTGCGTCGGCTTCCTGCGTGGCCATGTTTACGTCGATTACAACCCGATCAGCATGGTCGACTTCGAGCCCATATTCCCAGAGGACTCGCGGCTCGAAGCTCCGCCAGGAGTGCGCTCCTACCATAAGCACAGTTGTGTTGCAGTCCTCGCTGAAGGTGACCCTCCTGACTACGGCCAGGCTCTGAGCCAGCTTCTCGAATGGGTCGAGGAGCTTGAAGCTCAGGGAGAACTTCAAGTGGTCTCCTACCCGACCGGAGCAACAGGAATGCAGGCGGTAATCACTGGGGCTACTGGATCGGCCATACGCTTCAAGGAGAGTCACCCATGATCGCCACCTGGCTCTTCGTGACCATGGGCGGCCTCTCGCTGATCTGGCTCGCGTTCGCCGTCTTCGAGACCCGCGAGGCCAAGAAGGACGAGGCCGACGCCGAGCGGGACTTCGCGCGGCGGTGCTGGGAGAAGGAAGAGGGCGGATTTTAGGCATGGGTACTCGCACAGGACGTCTCAAGTCGAGCGAGACGCACCGGGCCGAGATCCGATACGAACGCGACATGGAACAGCTCGACGAGGAGGTATCTCTATTGACGACGCGTGTACTCGAAGGAGAGAAGTCGTTTCTCTCCCGAATAACGCAAGGCAGAAAGATCCGACCGCGCCGGACCATGCTCTACGGCGTCCAGGGCGTGGGGAAGTCAACGTGGGCGAGCATGGCACCACAGCCAATCTTCCTCCCCACGGAGGACGGTCTCGGCGATATCGACTGCGAGAGCTTCCCGCTCTTCACGAAGTTCGAGGACGTGATCGGGGCGCTCAAGGAGCTCGCCTCGAGCGAGCACAACTACGGGACGGCCGTGGTCGACTCGCTCGACTGGCTCGAGCAATTGATCTGGGACTACACCTGCCGCGAGGGCCAGCAGAAGTCGATCGAGGCGTTCGGGTACGGGAAGGGCTACATGGAAGCGCTCCAGCACTGGCGCGAGTTTCTGCGGCTGCTCGACGTTCTTTGCCTCACCCGCGACATGTCGGTGATCCTCCTCGCACACGCGAAGATCGAACGCTTCGAGGCTCCCGAGACCCAGAGCTACGACAGGAACGTACCGAGGCTCCACAAGACCGCCTCGGGGCTCGTCCAGGAGTGGTGCGACGAGGTCTTCTTTGCAACGTACAAGGTGTTCACCAAGGTCGAGAAGGGCAAGTTCAACAAGGAGGTAACGAAGGCGGTCGGGAGTGGGGAGCGAATCGTCAGGACGTCCGAGCGGCCTTTCGCCATGGCGAAGAACCGGCTCGGGTTCCCGGACGAGATCCCGCTCGACTACAGGGTGTACGCGGAAATGCTCAAGGAAAAGCAGAAGGGAGCCTGATGGAACTGGCTGGGTTTGACGCCACGCAAAAGGGCGAGTGGAAGCCTGAGATGGATCTCCTCCCCGACGACGACTACGTCGCGGTGATCGACCAGAGCGAGGAGAAGAGGACGAAGTCGGGCATGGGAAGCTACCTCGAGCTTCGATTCGAGGTGATCGAAGGGCCGTTCAGCTCACGGAAGCTCTGGACACGGCTCAACCTGAAGAACCCGAGCGACAAGGCCGTTGAGATTGCCGAGGCCGAGCTCGGAGCGATCTGCAAGGCGGTGGGGGTCGAGACCCCGAACGTGTCTGAGGACCTCCACGACCGGCCGCTCATGATCAAGGTGCGCTCGGAGGAGCGCCAGGACAAGCCCGGGGTCTTCTCGAACGTGATCCGGGGCTACGCCCCGAAGGTGAGCGCTGCGGGCCCCAGTGCGCCTCAGAAGGCTCCTGGCTCTGCCCCGTGGGAGAAGAAGCCCGAAGGCTGGAAGCAGAAGGAGAAGACTCCGTTTTGAAACGTGGTGGCGTGACAACCGGGGTGGTGGCGTGGGGCTCCCTTAACGAGGGGGTGAGGAGATTGGTCGCCCGGCCCGGGGGTTCACTGGGCTGGGTGCCTTGAACTGGAGGTTGGTAAGTGAAGTCGAAGAGATTGCATGAGGTCGTTTTGAAAGCGGATCCAGAGTGACGTGGAGCCGCAAAAGAACTGGCCCAAACTCTGGCAAGAGTGGATGGCGGGCTGGGCAGATGGGAAGAACCCCGTGATGCCGTTCTGGGCCAAGGACTGGATCACGGACCAGCAAGTCCGGTGGATGTCCGTTGCCGAGAAGGGAGCATACATCACCCTCCTCGCGAACAACTGGGTGGATGGCTCGCTCCCAGACCCGCGGGAGTTGGACGGGACTTTGTCTCGAGTTCGGCTCGACTTTGTCGCGAGTTTGTCGGGAGTTCAGATCAAGTCGAGACAGTGGTCCGACACCTTTCGACGCAAACTCTGGCCTGCGTTGGAGTCCCATTTTGTGCGGGTCTCCGAAGGACGTATCTCTAACAAGAGAGCAATCTTAGAGGGTGTCCGGATAGTCAGAGAAAGGGAGCGGAAGAGGGCCCAGTATAGGGGGGAGAATCCACGGAGAAAGTCTGGAGAAAACGAGGTTTCTCCGGAGATTCTCCATTCCCTTCCTAGTTCTTCCCCTTCCCCTTCCCCATCTTCAATCCCCCCTTTCCCCCCAGAGGGGGGGAAGGGCGCTTCGCGCCGGAGGGGAACCCGGAAGGGGAACGCCACGACCTGGCGTGGACGGGAAGCCGCACGCGACGAGAGGGTTTCAAAGCTCAACACCGAGAAGGGCAAGAAGGTGATCGCGGAGTCCGAAGCGGCGAAAGCAGCCGCCGAGCCGCCACCCGAAGGGCTGCTCTATGATCTCCGTAAGTTGACAGGCAAGATCGGAAAGAACGTGGACGATGGAACGTAAGCGAGAAGAGCAGAACCCGATCGAGGGATTCATTCAGCGGCACATGGGTAACTTGATCGACATGGCGGCGTCAGAAGAGTTGAGGCTGATCGAGATACGCGCGTTCATGGCGTGGCTTCAGGAGAAGACCGGATACAAACCGAAACCGATTCGCCGCAACTGGACGAAGTTCGACCGCGAGCGGTGGGAGTTCTTTCGTGCTAACTCGAAGATCCTCCACGGCGAGCGCGCAGCGAAGTTCGAGGAGAAGCGCAAAACCGTTCTTGATAGGGTGGCGAAGTACGAGACCCTTCAAGACGTGTTCAGGGAAGAGAACAAGACACACCATGGCAAGGCGGTGGTCTCATGATCGCCATCGGCATCGACCCCGGCGCGTCCGGCGGCATTGCCGTGATCGACGGCTACGAGCACGTCACCCGCGTCTACGCCATGCCGCAGACGGAGTCCGACACCTGGGGACTCGTCAGCGAGCTCGCGCGTTGGCCTGGCGAGCTGAGAGCTGTGATCGAGCGGGTGCATGCCTTCCCCGGTCAGGGTGTCAGCTCGAGCTTCACCTTCGGGCGCAACTACGGGTTCCTGCGAGCGTGCCTGATCGCGGCGCAGGTTCCGTTCGAGGAGGTGTTCCCGCGGACGTGGCAGACGGCGCTTGGGTGCATGAACTCGAAGAAGCTGGCGAAGCCTGCGCACAAGCGAAAGCTTCGCGGTGTCGCGCAGCAACTGTTCCCGGCGGTGGACGTGACCTTGAAGACGTGCGATGCCTTACTTTTGGCTGAATTTTTAAGGCGAAGGGAGAACGGCAAATGAGTTCCATGGGCGAGACTCTTCAGACTGCCATGACGATCCACACGTCCGTCGAGGCGCGTGCCGCGAAGGCGCGGGGGAGTGTCGAGGCTGTGTTGAGACCATGAACGGCCATCCAGACTGGGTCAAGGGAACCTGCCACAAGTGCTTCAGGGTTGTTCGCAACAGCGACAAGGCGTGGATGAGCGTCTTCGGCGATCTCACTTGCGAAGCGTGCATGGAGCCAGCGAACGATCTCGTCATTAAGATCGATGCGCTAATCGACTGCATGAAGTTCATCGAGAGCCTACCGATCCTTGAGTGCGATCACGACGTAGGTCAGTGCTCGTGCAGGGAGCAGAACTTGCTCCGGAAGATCAAGGCCGCGCTTGAGCCGGCGAGGCGAGCATGAGCTTCGACTGCCCGAACTGCGGACGCCACGTCTACCGCTCGTGGCTTGGCATGAGCACGGCCGGCACGTCAACATGCGATTGCGGCGCGGAGCTTTTCTGGTTCCGAGAGACGCAGCGGTGGGAGATGGCAAGCAAGCCAGGCCAGGACTGTGTTGACGCTGAGAAGTACGCGATAGAGGCAGCGAGCAAGAAGGAAGTACATGGACATTGATAAGATCAGAATGACACTCGTGATAGCGGGCTCGGAATTGTCGGCGGTCGGGCACGGACGACCTCCGAGCAGTAAGGAGGAACTTATTTCCATGTCCGATGCCTGCCGAGCGGCTGAGCGCGAGCTAAAAAGCTGGCATGAAAGCCATGGAACATCGCGGCCAGCAACGAGCGATGTGGTGGAGTTGCTGACGGCCAAGGCGGACCACGAAGATAGCGAAGGTCCACGCGCAACGATCAACGGCCGGCTGGCCTGGCTTTACCGCGAAGCTATACGCCGCGTGCAGGCACACGACGAGGTGATGAGACTATGCTTGCCGGGTTTCCCGGAGAGCTTCGAAACTTCGTGGGACGTTAGAGACCTGGCGTCTCGGGTGTGCGAGGTTCTGGATCGTGCCGCTCCAGCGTTACATAGGGCAACCGCGGCAGAGAAGACGGTTGTAATTAACAACGTGATAACCGGGAGTGACCCATGAGCGAAATCGACGCCCCCATAGCGACAATCGTCACGGCGCACACTGCCATGGAAACCCGTGCCTCCCGCGCCGAGGCCGAGAAGCAGACGCTGCTCCAGACGGTCGCCACGCTGACCACCGAGCGCGACACGCTCAAGGCCAAGCTCGCGGCCTGCGAGGCCGCAGGCGGTGGCGGCAGCGTCCCGGAGCCGCCGGTCGTCGAGCCGCCGGTCGTCGAGCCGCCGACGACGCCGACCGGGACGAAGCCGCCGGCGATTCTGAACGAGCGATTCACGAACGGCGTTGACTGGTCGCGGTTCTACGCCGACTCGGGTGGAGGGCCAGCCGCGCCGAAGGAGCGGTTCGTCAAGACGGCGGAGGGCCTGAAGATAATCTACATTGCCAACAACCCGGTCGGAACGAAGCGCACGGAGCTTGGGATTCGCAAGGACGTGGGCGGCGGCGAAACGCCACGGCGGGACCCAATCGGAAGCGAGCGTTGGTACGCGATCGACTTCATGATCCCGGACGCCTACAAGCTCGACGACTCCATGGCCGACAACAAGCGCGTGCTCTGGCAGGCGCACCAGTCGGGACCAGGAATCGTCAACCCGCCGCTCTCGCTCGAGCTTCGTAACGGCACGCTTCGCCTCGTCCGCTCGGTAGCTGGCGAGCGTGACGAGCTCCTCGACCCGGACAGCGACCCGGACGGGATCGTCTGCGTGAAGGGAGTCTGGCACAAGTTCCTCGTCCACACGCTCTGGCACCCGACGAGCGGCTGGGTCGAGTGCTGGCTGGACGGACTCCACAAGCCGAAGGTGAACAAGAAAATGTGTACGGCGAGCGGCGACGGGCTGAACTGCAAGATCGGGTCTTACCAGCCTGGAGCGGCGAGCTTCCCGAGCGGCTACAGGATCGAGCACCTGGTGCGCCGGTGGTCGATTGGGGATCAGACCGCGAAGCTGGAGGACTTCGCATGAGGCCCTCGCCGTGCCAGCACGGTACCGCCACGCCACGAGCACGCCCCGGGGACACGTTATCGGTCCATGAGGCGCTCCGACGAAAGGAAGGGGCCAAAGAATCGATTTTAGAGGGTAAGGGAAAGTCCTACCGCTCACGTACTACTCGTGGTGGCGCTTCTCGTTCCAGTTGGATTGGCGCGAGAACTTCCTGGCCGACCTGTTGGAGCCCGAGCGCGAGGAGGGCAAGTGAGCGACGAGCGGATGGAGCGTGACATAAAGCTCCTCATGGAGCTACTCGAAGTCAGGGTGGCGAGCATCACCTGGGCGGTCGAAGAGCCGTGGGCCGAGATCCGCCGTCGCGTGCGGCTCTACCCGATGGCGCTGGCCGTCGTGGACGCGGCCAACAAAGCGCGGGAGTGGCCGCTCTATCCGCCAACCCCTGAGCGCGATGACGGCTACGTGGCGCTGTTCAAGGCGCTCGACAGCTTCGACAAGGAGGACAAGTGATCGACGAGAAGCAGATCGAGGCGCTACTGAAGTCTTACGAGGCGATGACGATGGCGCAGTTCGAGCCTGTGCTGGCCGAGATCCGCCGCCGGGTAGGCGCGCACGCCCGGCTCGTGGCCGCGCTCCGGGAGATCGCGGACGGCTGGTCGTCGTTGCAAGGCCGCCATGAGTTCAGGGACATCGCTCTAAAGGCGCTCGGCGGCGGCGCGCAGGGCGAGGCGGGGAAGGAGGCGACGTGAACACACCATTTACTGCAACCGCTGTCTGGCTGCGATCCAAGGGCGACAAGAGCGTCGAGGTGCTCGTCGAGATCGACAAGGTGTGGCGTGTGGCGCTCACTGAGTCCCTCCAGCACGAGGGGGTGGCAAGCCACATCGCCGAGGGCAACGGGGCCAAGAATTGGCCGCGAGACCCGCTGACAATGCCCGCCGTCCCGGGGGTGACGCCGTGATTCTCTGTGGCGGAAGGGAGGCCCGCGCATGACCCCCGCCCGTGCGCGCCTGGCGGAGCTGAGGAAGCTGGAGCATGACTGCACGCGACCGCCGTGGCGAGTCGGCACCGTCGTCGATTCGGCGCTGGCTGAGATAATCCACGCGACAGGCGGCGGGAACCTCGGCACCTGCCTCCACCCCGACGATGCAGCCTTTTGCGCCGCACTCCGGAACGCCGCGCCCTGGCTGCTGGCCCTCGCCGAGGCGGCGCTCGACGTCGTTGGGGCTTGCCGGAAGCCTGCGCTGCACATCATGTCGCCTGATTGCCACGAGCCGGTCCCGACGTACCCGGAGCTGCGTGCGGCGCTCGCCCGCTTCGACGCCGCCGCGCTCGCCGCTGACGCAAAGGAGGAACGATGAGCAAGTACAGGCGATGGCCGCGAGTGAACTTCGTCCACCACCGCATGGGCAACTGCTGGCGCTGGTGGAGCTTCTCTCGGCGGGTCTACTGGAGCGGCGGGCTCACGTACTACTCGTGGTGGAAGTTCTGCATCGTGCTCGACTGGCGGCCGAACTTCCTCGCCGACATGTTCCCGGAGGTCACACGAGCCGCTGACGCAAAGGAGGGGGCGTGATGCCTGGACCACAGACAACCTCAGTCGGGATAGAGCCGTGGTGCTCAGGTGCCATACGGCTGTGCAAGCCCGCGCCCGGCGCCGCGGCCGAGGGGGAGCGATGAGCAACGAAGAGCCACAGGTTGACTGGGAAGCGACAGCGGCTGGATTCGCGGCCGAGCGCGACCGCTACCGCGAGCAGCTCGCCGAGGTCGTGAAGGTCAAGAACGCGAAGGGCCTGCTCTACTCCATAGAGAAGGAGCACAGCGCCGAGGTCGAGGCCGAGCGGGACAGCCTGCGGGCGCTCAACGAGGCGCTGCGGACGCAACTTGAGGCGGCGCTCACCCCGCTCTGCATCGGCTGGACGACAATCGACATCCTGCGCCAGGAAGGCGCGAAGCTCTTCGACGACAAGCGCGGGCTGATTGCCGCCGACGACCTGTTCCGGTGCCCGGACTACAGGGCTGAGCTCGAGCGGCTGCGCGGGGCGCTGGAGCACATTGCCGAGAACTTCGGCCCGCTCTCTGGCGAATATGCCCGCGCCGCCCTGGCCCCGCGCGAGAAAGGCGGCGAGGTCAAGTGACAGCGACTAAGTTCCTGGAGCGCGAGCTGGCGGCGGCGAAGGCCCGGGAGCGTCTTGCTCAGAAGCGGATGGACTTCTACGGCCGCAAGATGCACCGCCCGCGCACGAAGCGGGAGTGTGAGCTTTGGACGCGCTGGTATGACGCACGGCAGCGGGCTCATCGCGAGGGTGAGCACACAGAGCGGCTCCTGCGCAAGGCCCGGAGGACGAAATGACCGACGAGGCGAACGACCTGCACGCGAGGACGAAGGCCGTGCTGAAGCAACTTGAGGAGTACGGCTTCCCGGAAGACGCCGAGTGCTTCGCCTACGCGCTGCGCTGCGTCGAACAGGCTGCCGCCGCCCCGCGCCCGGAGGCCCTGCGCTCGACCTGCTACTCGCGCTCGTCTTCGAGAGGCCACGGCGAAAGAAAAGGAGACCCGCAAAGTGAAGCGTAGTGTCCTCGCCTTCCTCGCCATGCTCGTCGGCTGCCGGCAGAGAGAGTGTCCGCCGGAGGAGCCGCGCCCGCGCTCCGAGCCGACGATGCGCGCTGCGCTCGCGCGGGTGGCGCAGGCCGGCGAGGTCAACGTTCTCGTCCTGAGCGGCGGCGGAAGCCGCGGCGCATTCGGAGCCGGAATCCTCAAGGGCCTTGGCAAGGCAGGCAAGCGACCGCGCTACAACGTCGTGACCGGCGTCTCTACCGGCGCGCTCCTGGCCACGAGCGCCTTCTTGGGCGACGACGCGACGCTCGAGCGCCTCTACGCTGGCGGCGTGACCACGGCTGACATTCTCCGGAAGCGGTGCATCCTCACGCTGCCGTTCTCGTCGTCGCTGACGACGCTCGGTCCGCTCGAAGCTCTCATCGAGCGCGAGATCACCGACGAGCTTATCGACAAGGTCGGAGCTGAGGCCATGCGCTCCATCTTTGTGGCCACAACGAACATGGACCGGGGCCTTCTGCGCGTGTGGAACATGGGCGACATTGCGAGGCGGCACGAGTACGCGCTCTACCGCCGCGTCCTTCTCGCGTCGAGCTCCGTGCCGTTCATGCACCCGCCGGTCTACATTGACGGCGTCCACCACGCGGACGGCGGGGTGCGCGAGGTCTTGCTCTTGCGCGCTGTCATGCTCGGCCTGCAAGGGGCGAGGGTCACGATCCACGTCGTTCTGAATGGCAAGCTCAACGTGGACGAGATGTGCGTGCAGCCTGGCCTTCTCTCGATTGCCACCCGTGCAGTCGAGGTGCTGGCAACCGCGAGCGCAGTCGGAACGCTCTACCAAAGCCACGCAACAGCGCAGAGTGTCGGGGCTCGCTGGCTTCTGGCGAGAATCCCGGACAGCCTCCCGCTTGGGTTCGACGCGATGACTTTCGACCCGGTGGGTATGAAAGCTCTCTTTGATTACGGTGTGGCTACGGGTGAAACGGAAAACTGGGAGACCGGGCCCCCGTTGGTGTCGGACTCCGCACGGGTGATTAACACTACGGGAATGGAGGAGTGATGCCGAAGTACGCGCTATGTGTCGGTTGCAACTACCCGGGGACCGGGTCGGAACTCTACGGCTGCGTGAACGACGCCGAGGACTGGAGCACCGTCCTCGCCGAGCGAGGCTACGAGGTCGATACCCTCTTCAACGAGGAGGCGACGGCTGCGGAGATCCTCTCGAAGCTCGCGGCCATGGTCTCGCGCTGCGAGTACGGGGACATCGCCTGCTTCACCTTCAGCGGTCACGGCTCGTGGGTTCCCGACGAGTCCGGAGACGAGCCAGACGGTCGGGACGAGGTGATCTGCCCGGCCGATATCGAGCAGGGGATCTGGATCTCCGACGATCAGCTCGCGGAGGTCTTCGCCGAGCGTGCCCGCGGCGCACGGGTCGTCATGCTCGCGGACTCGTGCCACTCGGGGACGGTGTCCCGCCTGAGTACGGCGCTTCGGCCGCACGAGCGTGCGTCCAAGATCCGGTTCCTGCCGCCGGAGGTGTTCTATGGACGGAACTCTCCTGAGATCCTCGACGTGCGGGGGATCGGGTCGAGGCCGGCGAAGGCCGCCGGTTCGAGCGCGTCGCTTCTGATCTCCGGCTGCAAGGATACCGAGTACAGTTACGACGCATGGTTCGGTGACCGCGCCAACGGAGCATTTACGCGCGCGGCGATCGACGCACTGAAGGAGGTTCACGCGACGGCGAGTTACGCCGAGTGGCACCGGAAGATCAGAACGAAGCTGCCGAGCGCGTCCTACCCGCAGACGCCGCAGTTGCTGGCGGCCGGGTTCCAGAAGAAGTGGCCTGCGCTTGGGGAGGGGCGGTAGCAGTGGACATTAGCGGCTTCCACGGCCACGAGATCGAGCACGTCAAGCCCGAAGGCTCCTTCTCGATAGAAGTCAGGCTCATGCAGGATCAGGAGTTCGACCGTGACTCGCTGACGTTCTCGGTGAGCGAACACAGCGCAGTGTACTTGGCGCAAAAGCTCCTCGAAGCAGCGTGCTCTCGCTACGCGAAGTTTCCGGAGTGCAACGACGAGGTGAGGCAGGAGTGGAACAAGAGACTGGATGAAGTTGTCGCCGCAGTCAAGAAGTGGCCAATGAAAGGAGAATGACAATGGAAAATCTCAAGTCAGTCGGCTTCGTGATCGCAATCGTCGTCGTGATCCTCGGCGTGCTCATGGCGCTGTCGGTCGTGCCGGCCTCACCGCCGGTCGTCGGGTGCTGCCTGGCCGCCGTCGCGGCCACGAGGCTCGTGTGAGCGGCAAGCCTGGGTCGGACGCAAACAAGATCGCAAAAGAGCGCGACCTGGAGATGGCGAAGTCGGTTGAGACTGTGCTCCGTAGTCTCGAACACTACTCCAACGTTCGGGCTTGCCGGGTACTCAGGGCGTGTCTCGTGATCTTGGGTGGAGACGACGGATGCTCTGAAACAGAGACGCGGCGGATGCTGAGGGATCTTGGGAATTCGATGAGGAAGAAAGGAAACACATGAGAGCGATTCTTTTCGCGGCCGTGCTCGTCTGCGCGGCCGGGTGCTGCTCGACAAACCGCGAGGCCATCGACAGCCTGAACCAGAACTGGCGGCTCCTCGAACCGGCCACGAGACGCGGGATCGACACCGACCCGGACCTGTCCGAGGAGTCGAAGGTGATCCGGCGGCGAAACGTCGAGGAGTTCGGCGTGCTGCTTGAGGAGGTGCGTAGTGCCGCAAGGTGAGGTCTTCGTCGTGTGGCTCGACTGGTTCTCTGACACGACCATAGAGTCAGTCTGGGACACCGAGTCAGCAGCGATCAAAGAGAGGGATAGGCTCAACGAGAAGCCTCAATGGGCAGGGCAAACCTACGTGGTCAGCGCGTTCACTCTGAACGTGCCTGACGGCCACGCTCGAACACTTGAAGGAGGCACTGATGCCGCCGCACGCTGACCGCGCCACCGTGAAGCAGGTCGTGTACGACGCGATCCTCGACGGGATCACGACCTCGATCCAGCCGCTCCTCGAGGAGGGGCCCGAGGTCACGCGACGCCTCCAACGCCTCGCCGAGGAGGCCGCGCACGTCACGCAACGGGCCCTTGCCGGTGACGCGAACGCCGACCAGGACCTCGAGTTCCTCCGCAACGAGGCGCGCATGATCGCGTCTCGCTTCGCCTTGAAGGGTCAGGCGCAGGCCGCGCGGATCGCCGAGAACGTGATCGCCGCCGTGGCGCGGGTGGCGTTCGTG
>Ga0079218_10000004_pt1 | contig 49250 bp, 46 predicted proteins | sample NCCompost_FD_77181 | JGI IMG/M metagenome (GOLD analysis project Ga0079218, IMG submission 77181) | Agricultural soil microbial communities from Utah to study Nitrogen management - NC Compost | ecosystem: Environmental > Terrestrial > Soil > Agricultural land | place: USA: Utah | collected... | reverse complement strand
CACGCAAGTCCTGGACCTGTTCCGCCGCGCCGGCGCCCTCCTCGAAGGACACTTCAAGCTCTCGTCAGGCCTGCACAGCCCGGGGTTCATGCAGAGCGCGCTCGTGCTCCAGTATCCGCGCGAGGCCGAGACCCTGGGGGCTGCCCTGGCTGAGGCCGTGCGGCCGCTGGCGCCAGACGTCGTCATGTCGCCGGCGCTCGGCGGCATCGTCATCGGTCAGGAAGTGGCCCGGGCGTTGAACGTGCCGGCGATCTTCGCGGAGCGGCAGGACGGCGCGATGACGCTGCGGCGCGGGTTCACGCTCGCCCCGGGGGCACGCGTACTCGTGGTCGAGGACGTCGTCACGACAGGCGGCTCGACGCGCGAGACGATGGACGTGGCCATGCGGGCCGGCGGCGTCGTCGTGGGCGCCGGTTCCATCATCGATCGCAGCGGCGGCAACCAGGGCCTCGCGGTGCCCTACTCGGCGCTTGCCCAGGTGGCGTTCCCCACGTATCAACCAGACGCCTGCCCGCTGTGCGCAGCAGGGTCTACGGCCATCAAGCCCGGCTCCCGCGTTTGAGCTAGCGAGGTCCGCCTCGCGATGCGCACTCTCAAGCTGACCCTCTCGTACGACGGCACCCGCCTCGTGGGCTGGCAGCGCCAGGCCGAGGGCGACTCCGTGCAGGGCGTGCTCGAGGATGCGCTGGCTCGATTCGAAGGCCGGCCCGTCACGGTGCACGGCGCCGGGCGGACCGACGCGGGCGTGCATGCGGTCGGGCAGGTGGCCAGCGTCGAAGTGGATTTCGCGCACGACGTGTCCACGCTCGCGCGTGCGCTCAACGCCCAGCTGCCGGAGGACGTGCGCGTGCTCTCGGTGGAAGACGTGGCGGCGGGCTTTCACGCCCGCTTCGGCGCGCGGTCGAAGACCTATCACTACTGCATCCGCACCGGCCCCCTCGTCAGCCCGTTCGAGCGGGCCTTCGTGTGGCACGTGCCGCAGCCGCTCGACGTCGAGGCGATGCGCCGGGCGGCCTCCAGCCTGCTCGGCCGGCACGATTTTTCGTCGTTCCGCAGCATTGGCACCGAGGTGCCCGACGCGGTGCGGACCCTGCACGTGTCGGCCGTCGTGGAGACGCCGGGCGCGCTGCCGTGGCTCGGTGACGGAACGGCGCTTCTGACGTATCAAGTGACCGGGAATGGTTTTCTCCGTCACATGGTCAGGGCCATCGTGGGCACCCTCGTCGAGGTGGGCCGTGGCTGGCGCGATCCGGCCCAGATGGACGCGCTCGTGCAGGCGAAAGACCGCGCCAGAGCCGGCGCCACGGCGCCGCCGCAGGGGCTCTTCCTCGTGCGGGTGGACTATGATTAAGTGCTTGTCTCTTCAAGGACTTTGCCGTGCCGCTTGACGAATTGCTGGCGTGGATTCCTCAAGGGGACCCCGACGCCGCCGTGGCGCGGCACGTCGCCTACGACCGCCTGCCGGCGCACGTCGCCATCATCATGGACGGCAACGGACGCTGGGCCGCGCAACGGCACCTGCCGCGGGTGGAAGGGCACCGGGCCGGCATCGAGTCGGTGCGCGATACGGTGGAGTGCGCGGCGCGGCTCGGCATCAAGGTCCTGACGCTCTACGCGTTCTCGGTGGAGAACTGGAAGCGTCCCGCCACCGAGGTCGGCACGCTGATGATGCTGCTCAAGCGCTATCTGCGCTCGGAGCTGAGCACGCTGCTGCGCAACGACATCCGGTTCCGGGTGATCGGGCGCGTCGAGGAGCTGGCCCCCGACATCCAGGCAGAGCTGCAGGAGGCGATCGCGCGCACCGCCGGCAACCGCGGCATGCTGTTCAACATCGCGCTGAACTACGGCGGCCGCGCCGAGATCGTCGACGCCGCACGGCGCGCCATCGCAGCCGGCGTGAGGCCCGAGGACCTCGACGAGACCCGCTTCGCGAGCTTTCTCTACACCGCCGGGCAACCCGACCCGGACCTGATGATCCGCACGAGCGGTGAAATGCGCGTGAGCAACTACCTGCTGTGGCAGATCGCCTACGCCGAGATCTACGTCACCGACACGCTGTGGCCCGACTTCCGGCGGCGTCACCTGCTCGACGCCGTGCTCGCGTATCAGAAGCGCGAGCGCCGCTACGGCGGCATCCCCACGCCGGCGGCAGCGACGTCGCGCTGACGCCCGCATGACTCGTCTCGTCAGCGGCGTCGTCCTCGCGCTGGTCGCCGTCGCCGCCATCGTCTGGCTGCCGCTCGTCGCGTTGCGCGTGCTGGCCGTCGCCGTGGCTGCCGCCGCCGCGTTTGAATACAGCGCGGCCGCCGGCGTCACCCGCGATCCGAGCCGCCTCCTCATCGTCGTCATGGCTGCCGTGGCGTGCTGGTATCTGGGCATGCCCGCGCTGGCAAGCGTGGCCGTGGCCACCGCCATCGCGCTGGCGTGGCTGGCGGTGGAAGTGCTCCTCTTCGGTCACGACATCGGCCGGGCCGCCGCGGCGGTGGCCGGCGCCGTCTACATCGGCGGTCCGCTGGGCCTGCTCGTGGCCATTCACGCCCGATCCGGATGGAAGGTCACGCTGCTGCTGCTGGCGACGGTCGTCGTCAGCGACACGGCGCAGTACTACGCCGGCCGCGCGTTCGGCCGGCGGCCGCTGGCGCCCGTGGTGAGCCCGAAGAAGACGATCGAAGGCGCCATCGGGGGTCTGGCCGCCGCCGCGCTGTTCATGGCCCTGGCCGGGTCGCGCATCCTCGTTGGCGAGGCGCTCGTGCCGCTCGCGGTCCTCGGGCTGGCCATGGGGGCCGTGGGCATCTGCGGCGATCTCTTCGAGTCGAGCCTGAAGCGGCGCGCCGGGCTGAAGGACAGCTCGTCGCTCATCCCCGGACACGGCGGCGTGCTCGATCGCATCGACGCGCTGCTGTTCGCCACGCCGATGTTCTATCTGTATCTGCGGGGGCTGCCGTGAGAACCCTCGCGATTCTCGGATCGACGGGATCGATCGGACGCAGCGCCCTTGCGGTGGTGGACGCGCATCCCTCGCGCCTGCGCGTCGGCGCGCTGGCCGCCGGCGACAACGCGGCGCTCCTGGCCGAACAGTCCGCCCACTACCGCCCGGCGATGGTGGCGCTGGCGTCCGGCGACGCGGCGGAGCGGTTTCGCGCGGCGGGTGGTGAGGCGCCGGCGCTCGTGTGCGGCCCCGAGGGGCTCGTGGCCGTGGCGACGCATCCCGGCGTGGACATCGTGCTGTGCGCGTCGTCCGGCACCGCGGCGCTCGAAGCGGTGCTCGCCGCCATCGACGCCGGCAAGACGATCGCGCTCGCCAACAAGGAAGTGCTGGTCATGGCCGGCGCGCTCGTCACCGACGCCGCCCGCCGCAAGGGCGTGCCCATCCTGCCGGTCGACAGCGAGCACAACGCGATTCATCAGTGCCTGCACGGCCGGCGGCACGACGAGATCCGGCGGCTGATCCTGACGGCGTCGGGCGGGCCGTTCCGCGACCTGACGACCGAAGCGCTGGAGACCGTCGGTCCCGACGCCGCGCTGCGCCACCCCACCTGGCAGATGGGGCGCAAGATCACGATCGACTCGGCGACGCTGATGAACAAGGGGCTGGAAGTGATCGAGGCCCACTGGCTGTTCGACGTGCCCGCCGATCGCATCGAGGTGCTGGTGCACCCGCAGTCGATCGTGCACTCGATGGTGGAGTTGAGCGACGGCTCGGTGATCGCGCAGCTCGGAGTCACCGACATGCGCCTGCCGATTCAATACGCCTGCTCGTATCCCGATCGCTGGGAAGCGGCGTTGCCGCGCCTGGATCTCGCCAAGGCTGGCCGCCTGGACTTCCACGAGCCGGCGCACGACCGGTTCCCCTGTCTGGGGCTGGCCTACCGGGCGCTGCGGGCCGGCGGCGCGGCGCCGGTGGTGCTGAACGCGGCCAACGAGGTGGCGGTGGCGTCTTTTCTGGAGGGACGGCTCGGGTTCACCTCCATTCCCGTGGTCATCGAGCGGACGTTGAACGCGCACGAGGGGCAATCCGTCTCTCCTGAGGCGCTGCCCGGAGTGGGACAGTCGAGTGCCGTGGAGCTCATCAGGCGCGTGGACGCCTGGGCCCGCGACCACGCCGGGGTTCTGGCCGGCGAGTTAGAATTGATGGGTTGAGGAGCCGCTTTTGACGACTCTCGTGTCGTTCTTGTTCGTGCTGGGCGTGCTGATCTTCGTGCACGAGCTCGGCCACTTTCTTGCCGCGCGGCGTCTGGGCGTGCGCGTGCTCACGTTCTCGCTCGGGTTCGGGCCGAAGATCCTCAAGTTCACCCGGGGCGACACCGAGTATTGCGTCAGCGCCATCCCGCTCGGCGGCTACGTGAAGATGGCCGGCGAGAGCCCGGACGATCCCCGGTCGGGAGCCCCCGACGAGTTCCTGTCGAAGTCCAAATGGGAACGGTTCCAGATCCTGATCATGGGACCGGTGATGAACATCGTGCTGGCCGTCGTGGTGCTGGCCATCGTGCTCGCGCAGGGCGCCGAGGTGCCGGCGTACGAGGACCAGCCGCCGGTGGTCGGCGCCGTGAAGATGAACAGCCCCGCCGAGCGCGTCGGAATCGTGGTCGGGGATCGCATCCTCAGCGTGGCCGGGGATGCCGTGCCCACGTGGAAGGACATGGCGATTGCGATCGGCACGCGCGCCAACCGCCCCGTGGAGCTGACGCTCGATCGCGGTGGCCGCACGATGTCGCTCGAGGTCAGGCCGTCGGCCGAGGGGCGCTACGAAATCGGCGACCTTGGCGTGCTCCCCGATATCAGCCCGATCGCGCAGAAGGTGGAGCCTCCTGATGCCGCGGCGCGCGGCGGCATGAAGGCCGGCGACGTGATCTACGCCGTGAACGGCAAACGGATGATCTTTCCCGAAGACCTCAAAGAGGCAATTGCCTCGCATCCGGAGGAACCGATCGACGTCGAGGTCCGGCGCGCCGGCGCGCCGCTGCACCTGTCGATCACGCCCGACCGGCGGCCGACCGGCGGCTGGATCGGCATCACCATCGTCGAGCCGACGCGGTCGTTCAAGCCGGGGCCGTTCGAGGCCGTGCGTCTGAGCGTGGTGCAGAACGCCACCTCTGGCGTGATGATCTTCAAGATCCTCGGCGGGCTCTTCACCGGCTCGACATCGGTGCGCCAGCTGCAGGGGCCCGTGGGTATCGCGCAGCTGTCGGGCGAGTCGGCAGAGGCGGGGTTCATCCATCTGCTCTCGCTCATGGCGGTGATCAGCCTCAACCTCGGCCTGCTCAACCTCATGCCCGTGCCCGTGCTCGACGGCGGGCACATCCTCATCATGGCGCTCGAGGGGGTGGCACGGCGCGACTTCAGCATGGCCGTGAAGGAGAAGATGCTGCTCGCCGGGTTCGTCGTGCTGATGATGCTGATGGTGACGGTGATCTACAACGACCTCACCCGCATCAACTGGATCGAACGTCTGATGCCGTGGCGTAATTAGTCCGTCTGGTTGGGCTTGGCCTGCCGCTTGCACTTCACGTCCTCAGGAGGCCTTTTGATGACCCGCGTTTTCAGCCTCGTCTCCCGCGTCGTTCCCGCCGCCGCTCTTTTGCTGGCGTTTGCGGCCTCGTCTCCGGCACAGTCCGCCCGTCTCACCCAGGCCGACGTGCAGAAGTTACAAGACAGCGTCTACCTGGCGGAGCGCGACATCTCGACACTGCGGTCGCGCGACTCCGCGCGCGCCACGCAGCTGCAGAGCGAGCTCGACGAGCTGAGCGACGAGGTCATCTATCTGCGCGTGAAGCTGCGCAAGGAGCGGACGCTCGCGCAGAGCGAGTACAACGACGTGCGGACCCGTATCGAGGACGTGCGCACGCGCGCTCGCGGAAACGGCGGCGTGTCGTCGACCCCCGCACCGGCGCCGGTGCCCGCGCCGACCGTGCGTAACCCGGATCCGCCGCCGGCTCCCGCTGCGCCGCGCGCGCCGGAACGCCCGCGCGCCACGGCGTCGAGGACCGAGATTCCCGCCAACACCGAGCTCGACGCCCGGCTGTCGAACATCCTCAACTCGGGCACCGCGCAGGTGGAAGACCGCTTCGAGGCGACGACCGCTGCCGACCTCATCATCGACGGCCGCGTCATCGTGCCGGCCGGCTCGATCATGCGCGGCGTGGTGTCGTCGGTGACACCCGCCGGCCGGCTCAAGCGGAAGGCCGAGATGATGGTGACGTTCGACCAGATCACGATCAGCGGGCGCACCTACCCGATCCGCGGCACCGTGACGCAGGCGATCGAAGGCGAGGGCGTGAAGGGCGATCTGCCGCGCGCCGGCGTCGGCGCCGGCGTGGGCGCGATCATCGGCGGCATCCTGGGCGGCTTCAAGGGCGCCATGGCCGGCATCCTCATCGGCGGCGGCGGCACCATCGCGGCCACCGAGGGCAAGGAAGTGGAGCTGCCGCAGGGCACGGTCCTGCGGGTTCGGATCGAAGCTCCGGTTCCGCTGTGAGCCGGGTTTCGTAGGGGCACATCTTTAGATGTGCCCGACCAGCGGAAGCCAGTTCTTGTAGAGGGCGGTCTTCAGACCGCCCTTTGCACGTACGCGCGATCACAATCCGCTCGGCTCACGTCCATCGCCCTCAGGCATATCTGCCTTCGCCGGCGCGACTTCGATGTACAGGCACGCCGGACTCCGGCAGATATGCCTGAGGACGACGGCCGCAACCCTCGCGCACCCACTCTGCCCACTCTGCCCACTCCGCCCACTCTGCCTACTCTGCCTACTCCGCCACGAGTCTTTTCACCTCGCGCATCGCCTCATGCGCCGCGGCGATCGTCTTCGTGACGTCGCGGTCGGTGTGCGCCGCCGACAGGAACCACGCCTCGAACTGTGACGGCGGCGGGTAGACGCCGCGCTTCAGCATGCCCTGGAAGAACGCCGCGTACGCCTTGGTGTTCGAGCGCAGCGCGGAGTCGTAGTCGCGCACGGGCGTGCTCGTGAAGAACGGCGTCACGAGCGACCCGAACGCGTTGACCTGCAGCGGCACCTCGGCGGCGCGCGCCGCGTCGGCAAAGCCCGCCGCCAGGCGCGTGCCCCGCCGCGCGAGATCCTTGTACAGCTTCGGTGTCAGGCGCTGCAGCGCCCAGAGGCCGGCGGTCATCGCTACGGGATTCCCCGACAGCGTGCCGGCCTGATACACCGGACCCGCCGGCGACACCAGGCGCATGATGTCGGCGCGGCCTCCGTAGGCGCCCACCGGCAGGCCGCCGCCGATGATCTTGCCGAGGCACGTCAGGTCCGGCGTGACGCCGAACACCTGCTGGGCCCCTCCGGGCGCGGCGCGGAAGCCCGAGATCACCTCGTCGAACACGAGCAGCAGGCCGTGCCGCGAGCAGCGGTCGCGCAGCCCGGCGAGAAAACCGCTGGCGGGCGCCACCAGCCCCATGTTGCCGGCAACCGGCTCCACGATGACGGCGGCAATCTGTCCGGGATGCCGCGCGATGAGCGCGTCCACCGATGCCAGGTCGTTGTAGCGCGCCAGCAGCGTGTCGGCGACGACGTTGGCCGGCACGCCCGGGCTCGTCGGCGCGCCGAACGTCGTGGCGCCCGAGCCCGCCTTCACGAGGAAGGCGTCCGCGTGGCCGTGATAGCACCCCTCGAACTTGACGAGCTGATTGCGGCCGGTGAACGCCCGCGCCACGCGCGCGGCGCTCATCGCCGCCTCGGTGCCCGAGCTGACGAAGCGCACCATCTGCATCGACGGCATCAGCGCGCGCACCCGCTCGCCGAGCGTGTGCTCCAGCGCGGTCGGCGCGCCGAAGCTGGTGCCCCGCTTGACGGCGGCCGCGATCGCCCTGGCCTGGCCCGCGGGCGCGTGGCCGTGCAGCAGCGGTCCCCACGACATCACGTAGTCGACGTAGCGGTTGCCGTCCACGTCCACCAGCGTGGCGCCGCGCGCGCGCGACACGAACACCGGGGTGCCGCCGACCGCCTGAAACGCGCGCACCGGACTGCTGACGCCGCCCGGCAGCACCTTGGCGGCGCGGGCGTACAGGGCCTTGCTCTTCTGATGGCTGGGCATACGAGTGTTCCGGGGGCGCGCTACGCCAGCAGGCGTGCCGCGTGCCGTGCGTAGTAGGTCACGATGAGATCGGCGCCGGCCCGGCGGATGCCAGTGAGCGTCTCGAGCACCGCGCGGTCCTCGTCGATCCAGCCGCGTTCGGCGGCGGCTTTGATCATCGAATACTCGCCGCTCACCTGATACGCCGCGGTCGGGTGGCCGAAGCGCGCTTTCACGCGGGTCACGACGTCGAGGTAGGGGAGCGCGGGCTTCACCATGACGATGTCGGCGCCCTCGGCGATGTCGATCTCCACTTCACGCAGCGCTTCCTCGACGTTGGCCGGGTCCATCTGATGACTGCGGCGGTCGCCGAACTGCGGCGTGGAATCGGCGGCCTCGCGGAACGGACCGTAGAACCCCGAGCAGTACTTCACCGCGTGCGCGATGATGCCCACGTGGTCGAAGCCGCGCGCGTCGAGGGCGCCGCGGATGGCGGCGACGCGGCCGTCCATCATGTCCGACGGCACCACGAAGTCGGCGCCCGCCGTTGCGTGCGACACCGCGGTCTCCACCAGCCGCTCCACCGTCGCGTCGTTCACGATCTCGTCGCCTTCGACGAGGCCGCAGTGGCCGTGCGACGTGTACTCGCACAAACACACGTCGGTCGTGACCACCAGCCCCGGCACGGCGCGCTTGATCGCGCGAATCGCTTCCTGCACCGGCGCGTCCGGCGACGACGATTGCGAACCCACGGCGTCCTTGCGGCTGGGGAGGCCGAACAGCATGACCGCCCGGATGCCGTCGGCGGCCGCGGCTTCGGCCTCGCGCACCGTCTCGTCCACCGACAGCTGCGCCACGCCCGGCATCGACGAGATGGGCCGCGTGACGCCGCGCCCCTCGCACACGAAGAGCGGGTAGACGAACGCCTCGGCCGTCAGACGCGTTTCACGGACCAGCGTGCGGATGGCCTCGGTGCGGCGGAGCCGCCGGGGCCGGCGCGTCAGATTCAGGCGGGTGGCTGCGGTCGTGGCCATACCGGCGATCCTGTCACGAAGCGGCGCGCTGCGCGACCACGTGGGCCACGATGGCGTCCACGAGCGCCGGCACGGTGTAGGTGTCGGGCTGCACGGAGGTGTCGATTCCGAGCCGCGCCGCCGCCTCGGCGGTCACCGGGCCGATGGAGGCCACGATGGTCTTCTTCAGCAGGTCCGCGGCCTGCTCGGGGCCGAGCACCTTCGTGAAGTTGCGCACGGCCGAGGCGCTCGTGAAGGTGACCACCTGGATCTCGCCGTCGAGCAGCATCCGGTAGATGTCGGGCCCGCCGTTGGCCTGCGGATCGTCGAGCACGTTGCGATAGGCCACGACGTCGGTGACGAGCGCGCCGGCCTCGCGCAGCTGTTCGGCGATGAGCTCTCGGCCGATGTCGGCGCGGGGCAGCAGCACGCGCACGGCGTCGAGCGTCCCCCGCGTCTTGAGCGCGCTCACCACGGCGTCGGCCTTGAACTCCGCCGGAATCAGATCGACCTTGATGCCGTACTTCGCCAGCTGCTCCCCGGTGGCCGATCCGATCGCGCAGAGCTGCGGCCCCTTCAACGAGCGCACGTCGCCGCCGCTCTCGAGCACCGCGTGCATCAGCGAGTCCACCGCGTTGGCGCTGGTGAAGACGACCCAGTCGAACACGTCGAGCTGGCCGGCGGCACGAAGCAGCGGCGTTCGATCCTCGGGCGGCAGGATGCGGATCATCGGCGCCTCGATCGGCTCGGCCCCGAGCGCCGCCAGTTGATCCGAGAGCTCCGCGGCCTGCTCCTTGGCGCGCGTCACCAGCACCTTGACGCCGAAGAGCGGCTTGGCGTCGTACCAGCGCAGGTGTTCGCGCAATCCGGCGACGCGGCCGACGATCAGAATCGCGGCCTCGCGCCGCGACCGCGCCTTCACCAGCGCCGCCAGCTCGCTCAGGGTGCCGCTCAGCGTCTCCTGCGTCGGCAGCGTGCCGCGATACACCACCGCCGCGTGTCCGTCCTCCGGCCAGCCGTTGTCGCGCAGCGCGTCGAGGATGAGCGGCAGTTGCGTCGCCCCGGCGTAGCAGACGACCGTGCCTTCGAGGCGCGCCAGCCCCGACCAGTCGATGTCCGGTGGCTTGCGGCTCGCGTCCTCGAACCCGCGCACCAGCGTGATGGTGTCGCCGCCGCCCGGATAGCTCACGGGCACGCCGGCGTAGGCGGGGACGCCGATGCCGGCGGGGACTCCGGGCACGACCTCGAAGGGCACGCCGTGTTCCTGCAGGAAGAGCGCCTCTTCACCGCCGTGATCGAAGACGAACGGGTCGCCCCACTTCAGCCGCGCGACGAGCTTGCCCTCGCGCGCCTTCTCCGCGATGAGGTAGCTGATGGCCTGCTGCTCCATCGGCTGCGGCGCCGAGGCGCCGACGTCGATCAGCTCGGCGCCCCGCCGTGCGTTGAGCAGCAGCCGCGGCGACACGAGGTGGTCGTAGATCACCACGTCGGCCCGCTGCAAGCATGCCATTCCGTGCACTGTGATGAGCCCAGGGTCGCCTGGGCCCGCGCCGATGAGCGAAACCGCCGTTGGTATCATGTTCGAGAGGGTCCGGTGTGCACCGCCGAGCGGATTCGCGCCAGGATGTCGTCTGCGCCGCCGGCCAGTAACCGTCTGGCCGCCTCGCGTCCGACCGAGCTGGCCTCCGACCGCGGGCCTTCCGCGGTCGCACGTGCCGCCCGGCTGCCGTCGGGCGCGATCACCACGCCAGCCAGCGTAATCGTATCGCCGCTGATGGTCGCATGGGCGCCGATCGGCATCTGGCAGCCGCCGCCCAGGGCGGCCACCACCGCGCGCTCGGCGTGCAGCGCGTCCAGCGCGTCGGCGTCGCCGATCCGGGCGACCAGGCCGGTCGTGGCGGCATCGCCGGCCCGTGTTTCGATGGCGACGATCCCCTGCCCTGGCGCGGGCACGCAGGCCTCGGCCGACACGAGCGACGTGATCCGCCCTGCCTGCTCGAGGCGCTTGAGGCCCGCCGCGGCCAGGACGATGGCGTCCACGTCGCCCTGATCGAGCTTGCGCAAGCGCGTGTCGAGGTTGCCGCGGAAGGGTACGAACGAGGCATGCGGGAGGAGCGCCGTCAGCTGCGCCACGCGACGGACGCTGCTCGTGCCGACGCGCGGCGACGGCCCCAGCCGCCGCACCGCCTCGTCGAAGGGCAGCGACTCGGGCGGCGCCGGCAGGACCAAGGCGTCGTGCGGGTCCTCACGCGGCAGCGTGGCGCAGACCTCGAGGCCGTCGGGCAGCTGCGCCGGCATGTCCTTGCTGCTGTGGACCGCGAGGTCGATGGTGCCCGCCAGGAGCGCCTCTTCGATCTCTTTTACGAACAGCCCCTTGCCGCCGATCTCCGACAGTCGGGCGTCGGCCATGACGTCGCCCGACGTCCGGATGACGACGATCTCGCAGTCGGCGCCGGTTCGCTCCCGCAGCAGCGCCGCGACGGTGCGCGCCTGCACGAGCGCCAGCGGGCTGCCGCGGGTTCCGAGGCGGAGCGTGGCCATCTAGGAGCGGGTCCGATTGGACTGGCCGGCGTCCACTTCGTCCTCGGCCGGGCTCACCGGCGACTCGTCCCGCAGCTCGAACAGCCGGTTGACCGCTTCGGTGTAGGCGATCTGCGTTTCCTCGTCGGGCAGCGCCTTGAGCTGCGAGGTGGGCGTGAGCAGCAGCTTCTCGACGATGAGGCGCGTCACTTCGTCCACACTGGCGCGCGCCTCGGGCGACAGGCCGCCCAGCTTGTGCTCGAGCCGCTGCAGCTCGGCGCGTCGGATCTGCTCGAAGCGCTGCCGCAGCGCCACGACGGTCGGCACGGCGCCGCGCGATCGCCGCCACGCCGCGAAGCGCTCCACCTCTTCGCCGACGATCGATTCGGCGCGGCCGATCTCCGCCGACCGCCGGCTCAAGTTCTCCTGCACGACCGCCTGCAGGTCGTCGACGTTGTAGAGGAACACCTGCTCGATTTCGCTGACGGCCGGCTCGACGTCGCGCGGCACGGCGATGTCGATGATGAAGAGCGGCTCGCCGCGGCGCCCTCCGGTGACGGCTTCGATGTCGGCGCGCGTCAGGATCGGCCGCGGCGATCCCGTGGCCGTGATCACGATGTCGGCGCCGGCCAGGGCCCCGCGCAAATCGCCCCAGGGGACGGCGCGGCCGTCCACTTCGGCGGCGAGCGTGTCGGCGTGAGCGGCCGTGCGGCTGGTGATGACAATATCGCCGACGCCCTGTGCGCGGAGATGCTGCGCCGTGATCGTGCTGATCTCACCCGCGCCGACCACGAGCACACCGCGGCCGTCGAGCCGGCCGAAGATCTTGCGGGCGAGCGCCACCGCGGCAAACCCCACCGAGATCGCGCCTTCGCCGAGCCCGGTTTCCGACCGCACGCGCTTGCCCACCCCGAACGAGGCGTGGAAGAGCCGCGTCAACACCGGCCCGACGCACTGCCGCGACGCGGCCACCTGGAATGCGTCCTTCACCTGGCCGAGGATCTGCGGCTCGCCGACGACGAGCGAGTCGAGCCCCGCCGAGACCCGGAACAGGTGCCGCGTGGCGCCCTCGTCGGCATGGACGAAGACGTGCGACTCGAACGCCTCGCGCGGCAGCCCGTGGTAGCTGCCCAGGAAGTCCACGAGCTCCTGCCGCGCCCGCTCCGGATCGTCGGTCGCGACGTAGATCTCGGACCGGTTGCAGGTGGACAGCACTACCGCCTCGCCGGCCGAGTAGTGCGCCGCGAGCGCTTCCACGGCTGCCCCGACGTCGCGGCTCGAGAAATCGAGCTGTTCGCGGACGTCGATGGGGGCCGTCTGGTGGCTTACGCCGAGCAGGAAAACGTGCATCTCACTGAAACGTGTGGCTCGTCGTCACGAAGTAGCCGATGGGCAGGAAGTTGAGGAGCACGATGATGAAGCCCACCGCCGACAGCCACGCCGCGCGGCGCCCGGTCCATCCCAGCCGCCGCCGCGCAAAGAGCCCGAACGAATACACCGCCCAGGTCAGCACCGCGAAGAAGATCTTCGGATCGTCGAGCGACATCGCGCGCAGGTTGGGGTCGTCCGGCGCCACCTGGCGCGCCTGCGCCGTCCACAGCACGCCGACGACGACGCCCACCGTCAGGAACACCCAGCCGATCGTGATCGCCCGCGAGTTCATCGTGTCGAGCGTCAGCAGCGACGGCAGGCGGTTGTAGAGGTATCCGAGGTGCTTCTTCTTGATCTCCTTGAACTGCAGCATGTAGATCAGGCCCAGCACGCCGGCGAGCGCGAAGCTGGCGTAGGCGCAGAGCAGCGACGCCACATGGATCCAGAACCACGGGCTGTCGAGCACCGGATCCACCTTTTCCACGCCCGGCGTCAGCGCCGAGATCGACTGCAGCCCGACCGCAATCGGCAGGACGAACACGCCCATGGCGCGCTCTTCGGTCGAGATTTCCAGGTACAGGTAGGACAGTGTCAGCAGCCAGACGAAGGTCGAGACGGCCGTCGGCAGGCTGGCAAAGGGAATGTGGCGCACCTCCATCGTCTGCATGCCGATGACGAAGGTGTGGGCCAGCGCCGCGACGAGGAGCGACGCGGTCGCCGCCCGTCCGATGGCCGGATCGCGCCGCGCGAAATGCACGGCATACGCCACCGCCGACACGGCGTAGAGCAGCAGCGGGAGGATCTTCACCTGGCGGTCGGGGCGAAGTACCCCTTCTTCGTGCGCGGCGTCATCCCCTGACGCGCGCTCTGCACGACGACCCGGCGGAACGCGCCATCCCGCCTGCCGTTCTTCGACGTGTAGCCGATCGTGTACTGGCTCGCGAGCTCGTCGGCGATCAGCGCGTAGACGGCCGTCAGCTCGTCGATCTTCGCCGGAAAGAACGAGCGGCCGCCGGTCTCCTGCGCGAGCTGGCGCATGACGAACTCGGCTTCCCGGAAGCCCTTCGTCTGCGTGTCCACGCCGCGGAGCGCGATGGAATAGATCGCCGTTTCGGAACGCTTGGCGAGGTCGAGCACCTCGTCGAACGAGATCAGGCTCGACGTGTCCTCGCCGTCCGAGAACACCACGAGCGCCTGGCGGCGCACGTCCTCCTCCGACACCGCGCGCACCTTCTTCAGCTCCTTGAGCGCGATGTAGATGGCGTTGTGCAGTGAGGTCGAGCCGCCGGCCGACGTCTTGCCGATGGCTCCCTCGAGCTCCGCCAGGTTCCCGGTGAAGCCCTGGCGGATCTCGACGCGGCTGTCGAAGTCGATCACCTGCGCGATGTCGTTCGGCTTGAGCCGCTTGACGAAGCTCTTGGCCGCTATCTGCAGGTCCTCGAGCTTGTCCTCCATGCTGGCGCTGCTGTCGAGGAGCAGCGACAGCGCGATGGGCTGCTGCCGGCGGTTGAAGAACGAGATCTCCTGCTTGACGCCGTCCTCGAAGATCGAGAACTCGCCCTGCTCGAGATCCGTGATGTAGCGGCCGACGGCGTCCTGTACCGTGACGTTGAGCGACACGATGTCCACGCCGGCGCGGAACGCCGGACGTTGCGGCGCAGTGCCCGGCGCCTGAGCCGGTGCCGGCGGCGCCGGACCCGTCGTGGCCGGCGGTGCGGCGGGCGCGGCCTGGGCCGGCGCGGGCGCGGGCGCCGGAGGAGCGCCCGTTTGCCATGCGAGCGCCTGCGACCCGATCGCCGCGACCGCGAGAACGAGGAAGAGTCTTAAGCCCATCAGATCGTCACGCTCCGTTCTCCCCGCGTGCCTCGGTCCCACGAACCGTCAACCCCGGTTTCCCCGCCTCGACCGTCACCTTATCGGGCGGAATCAGCGATTCCGGCCGGCTGTAGACGACCTTGTACTGCGACCGCAGCTCCTTCGCGAGCTTCTCCATCGCGCCGTCGAGTCCGTGCGCGCTGAGCAGCGAGATACGCTGGCCGCCCGACTCCCGCGGGCCCGCGTCGAGCAGGAACGAGCGCTCGCGCGTGCCGTGCTCCTCGCCGTGATAGAACGGCCCGATCGTCACCATGTGCAGCGACACGCGGTTCTTCACCAGCACGTTGACGATGTCGCGGAAGTAGTGCGTGGTGAATTCGACGCCGTCGGTGACCACCGGCACCACGACCGCCCGGGGCGTTTCGCGCCGGCGCAGGCCGTTGACCGTCTCGAAGATGCCGTCGAGCAGGGTCATGCCGCTCTGTGGCGTCGAGAAGAGGCTCCCGGCGGCGTTCTTCAGCCGCACGGCGTCGTCGGTGTACTCGACTTTGATGGTGGGCCTGTCGGCCAGAGTGACGACGGCGACCTTGTTGTCCGGCGCCATCCGCTGCACGAACGCCGACAGGCTCGACCGCAGGAAGGTGATCTCTTCGGCGGCCGCCGTGCTGTTGTCCACGAGAATCGCGACGTCCATCGGCTCGGTGGCCGGCGAGACGCGCAGCACCTCGCGGCGCACGCCGTCTTCCTTCACCACGAACGCGTCGGGGCCGAGCCCTTCCACCGGTTCGCCCGAGTCGGTGACCGCGCTGACGAAGAGGGTCCGCTCGCGGCGATCGCGCTGCGCCGTGGCGGATGAGGACCACGAAAACGCCACCAGCAGGGTGGCGACCGCGACGGTCACCACCGCACGAAGGAGACGGAGCCTGTGCATGCAACCTCGCGGAAAGACAGGACGCGGGGAACTCTTGGCCAGTATATAGGCGCAGCCCCGCCCGAGGTCAAGCGATCCGATGGCCGAAGTTATTGAAAACAGGACACTTGATCCGACAGTGCCGGGCTGGGACCAGCTCGGCCGCTGGCCTGGTGAACTTTTTCACAAAGTCACGCTATACTGGTGGGCGCTTTAGGTCTTGGTGGGCAACGCCGTGTGTACTAGGCTCCTTCTGCAAGATTTCACGGGAGCTGGGACTGTATGGCACGGACGACTCGGGGGTTCTCGATCGAGCGGGCGGCGCGCGCTTTTCAGGCGAATGTCGCAAGCGCCGGTCCGGCGGCGGCGGCCAGCTACACCCTGGTCGGAGGCATCATCCTCCTGGGCGGAATCGGCTACGCTGTCGACCGCTGGTGGGGCTCGGCGCCGTGGGGGCTGGTCATCGGTTTGGCCCTGGGCATCGTGGTCGGCTTCTACGAGCTGATCCGGGTGGCCATGCGGCCGCCCACGGGGGAGCAGTGAGGCTGGCAACGTGATGGCGCCACTCCTCTGGATGACGGGTCTGTGCGCCGGAGCGTGGCTGGTGCTGGCGGCCGTGGCGCCGCACCTGAATCCCGAGGCGCTGCTCGGCATGCTGGGGCCGCTCGTGAGCGCGCTGGCGACGTGGGTCGTCGTGGCGCGTGCCGTGGCCGCGGCGCCCGAGAAGGTCACCGGCGTGATGGTGACCGGACTCGTGGCGAAGATGGTGTTCTTCGGTGCCTACGTCGCCGGCATGCTCCAAGGGGCCGGGCTGCGGCCGGCGCCGTTCGTGGTGAGTTTCGCGGGGTTCTTCATCGCGCTGCACGCGATGGAGGCGGCGTTCCTGCGACGGTTGTTCGCGGAGATGCAACGCTCCTCGCCGCCCGCGCGGAGCGCGGCAGACGATGCTGGCAGTAGCTCAAGGGCGCCAGTGGAGAACAAGGGCTAGCGCCCTTGAGTAGACCGGATGCAGATAGAAGAAGCCGCCCAGCCCGCGGGGGAACACGCCGCCGAGCCCTTCAACGCCGGCGTGACGATCATCGAGCACGTCTCCAACAGTTCGCTGGAGCACCCGCTGATTCACCTGCCGACGATCATGGGCGTGGACATGTCGGTCACCAAGCATGTCCTGATGCTCTGGATCGTCGCCGCCCTGATCTTCGTGGCGGTGATGCTGTCGGTGCGGCGCTATCTGAACCAGGAGCGGCTCATCCCCTCCGGGTTCATGAACGCGCTGGAAGCCGCCGTCGACTTCATCAAGGAGTCGATCGTGCGTCCCAACGTCGGCGACAAGTGGGTGGATACCTACACACCGCTGCTGCTCACCCTGTTCCTGTTCATTCTCACCGCCAACGCCATCGGCCTGGTCCCGATCTTCGACGTGCTGGCGCTGCTCAATCACACCGTCATCCACGCCTCCGAGGATTCGTTCCTCACCAAGGTCACGCACGGTGGCGTCACCGCCACCGGCAACTTCAACGTGACCGCGGCGCTTGCCACCATCACCTTCTTCACCATCATCATCGCCGGCGCGCGCGCGCACGGTTTCGTGAAGCACTGGAAGAACATGGTGCCGCACGGCCTGCCGCTGCCGGTGACGCTGTTCCTGATCCCGATCGAGATCATGGGCATGCTGGTGCGCCCCTTCGCGCTCACGATGCGTCTTGCCGCCGACATGACCGGCGGCCACATCGCCATCCTGGCGATCCTGTCGTTCGTGTTCATCTTCAATCAGCAGTTCGGGGCGGCCGCCGGCATGGGCGTCGGCGTGTTCTCGCTGGCGCTGGCGGCGCTCATCTCGGCGCTCGAGATCATCGTCGTCCTGGTTCAGGCGTACGTGTTCACGCTCTTGTCGGCCGTGTTCATCGGCATGGCCATTCACGCTCATCACTGAGCGAATTTACGGAGGCACTGGAATGGAAGGTTTTGCGCTTGCTTACATGGGGGCCGGCATCGGTCTCGGTCTCGCCGTCATCGGAGCCGGCCTGGGCATCGGCAAACTCGCGGCCGGGGCGGCCGAGGCGATCGGGCGGCAGCCGAGCGCGACGGCGCAGATCACCGGCGCGGTCAACCTTCCGCTCTTCCTGCTCGAAGGCGTGGCGGTGCTCGCCGAAGTGTTCGCGCTCCTCATCGTCCTGATGAAGTAAACAGGTGCCCTGAAAGGACATCACGATGAACAATCCGCTGGTCCAGCCCGATCCCGGGCTCTATATCTGGACCATCGCGACGTTTCTGGTCCTCGCGGGCCTGCTGGCGAAGTTCGCCTGGGGGCCGCTGCTCGCGGCGCTCGCGGCGCGGCAGGACGCGATCCGGAAATCGCTCGACGAGGCCAGGCAGGCCAAGACGGAGCTCGAGCGCCTCAACGTGGAATCGCAGCGCATCCTGGCGCAGGCGCGCACCGAGGCCGAGAGCATCCTGGCGGCGACGCGGTCCGACGCCAATCAGTTCCGCGAGGAGCTGAAGCAGAAGGCGCGCGCCGAGGCGGCGGGCATCGTCAAGAACGCTGAGAAGCAGATCGAGCTCGAGACGGCGCGGGCCCTGCAGCAGATCCGCCAGGAGGCCGTGGACCTCTCGGTGACGATCGCGTCGAAGCTGCTGCAGCGCAACGTCTCGAAGGACGACAACCTGCGGCTCATCGAAGACACGTTCAAGCAGATCGAAAGCACCGAACGTCCTAGCTAGCGAGGCTCCGCCACGAGTGGCGCGGTCGGCTCCACCTCGCTAGCGCAGTGTCTAATTGCCCGCACTCCGTGCGGGCGGAGAACGCATGCTCACCGGGCGTCGGCAGTACCTCCTCACAGGAGTGACGGCGCTGGGTGGCCTGGTGCTCTTTGCCTACGCCGTCCGCAGCGTGGGCCTCGCCTCCATTACCGACGGTATCCGGCGCGTGGGCTGGGGTCTGGTGCCGATCCTGGCGCTCGGCGGCGTGCGCTTCGCGCTGCGCACCGAGGCGTGGCGGCGCTGCATGCGCGCGGAGGCCCGGCTGCCCTTCCCGCCGGCGCTCGCGGCGTTCCTCGCCGGCGACGCCCTCGGCAGCGTCACGCCGTTCGGCCTGGCCGCCAGCGAGCCCACCAAGGCGTTCCTGTCGCGGCGGCATCTGGCCACCGCCGACGCGGTCTCGTCGCTTGCGACCGACAATCTCGTCTACGCCGCGTCCGCGCTCGCAATGGTCGGCGTGGGCGTCGCCGTGCTGCTCATGACGGTACCGCTGCCGTTCGCATGGCAGGAGTGGGGCGTCGCCGCGCTGATCCTGCTTGCCGCCGCCGCGCTGGCCGGCGTGCGGCTGCTGCGCGGCACGTGGTCGCCCGAGCAGGGCCCGCGGCCCGCCTGGCGCGAACGGCTCGCGGGCGTGCGGCAGTCGGTCCTGAGCTTTACGGCCGCCAATCCCGGGCGCTTGTGGCAGGCCTTCGGCCTGGGCATGGCGTTCCACGCGCTGGCGGTGATCGAGGTCTACGTCACGCTCGGATGGATCGATCCCGGGGGGGCTCCGACGATCTCGCAGTCCGTCGTGTTCGAAGCGCTCAACCGGGTGCAGATGCTGGCCTTCAAGTTCGTGCCGTTTCGCGTCGGCGTCGACGAAGCGCTGACCGGCGCCCTGGCGCCGGCGCTGTCCGTGCCGGCCGCGGTCGGCGTGACGCTGGCGATCGTGCGGAAGGTGCGAAACCTGTTCTGGGCGGCGATCGGGCTGGCGCTTATGGCCGGCCGCGCCCCAGCAGGTTCAATGACGGGTCGCCCTTGAACCGCTCGCGGGCGTCGGCGCGAACGGCGTCGGCGCGCTCGCGGTTGCCCATCGCGGTCCAGGCCCGGGCCGCGGCGCTGCTGCCTTCGGGCGTCGGCAGCGCCTCCAGGAGATCCTCCAGCACTTGTGCCGCGTCGTCCTCGCGTTCGAGCGAGTGGTACAGCGTCGCCAGCGTGACGTAGGCGCGAGGATCGAGCGGGAACAGCCGGATCTCCTCCTTCAGCTGCGCTTCGGCATCGGCAGTCTGCTCGAGGTGCACGAGCGTCTCGCCCAGCGCCAGATGGAGACCCGGGAGGGCGGCGGCTTCCCCGTCGCCGCGCGCGGCCTCGAGCAGCGCCGCGTGCGCTTCCTCGTAGTGGCCGCCGTCGAGCAGTTCGCGCCCGCGCACGAACTGCCGCAGCGCGCGCGAGCCGTCGAGATCGAACCGCGCCTGCGCCGACTTTTCCGCCGCCGCGACGTCGCGGCGGTCGATGGCGATCCGGGCCGCGGCCTCGAGCGCCGCGGCGCGATCGGCCGGCGTGCCGCCCTCGGTCAGCGCCACGGCGGCGTCGGCCTTCTGCTGCGCCTGATCGAGCCTGCCGGCGCGCGCGAGCGCATGCGAGAGCGCCAGCGTCAGCGGCACGCGATCGGGCCACGTGCCGTCGGCCTCGGCGAACACCGTGATCGCCTCTTCGAGGCGGCCGGCGCGCTCGAGCAGCGTGCCGAGCTGCAGTTGGAGCGCGGGCACCTGCGGATTGGCGCGCACCAGCTCCTTCAGGCCCGCGGCGGCGGCGCCGAACTGGCGCGTGCCGACGAGCCTGGCGGCGCGACCATGGCCGTCGAGCAGCGCCGCCTGGTCCGAAGGGAGCGCCGTCGCGACCGTCTCGGGCAGGTCGCTCGTGGCCATCAGGATGCCGAGCTGCGCGAAGAGCTCCGCGTCGAGTGTCGAGAGCGCGGCGGCCGGCGCCGGCGCGCGGCCTTCGAGCAGGCGATCGAGCTCGGCGCTGAGGGCGGCGGCGTTCTGGACGACCGGCGTCGGGTTGGGCAGCGAGGCGGCACCGTCGAGCGGGACCAGTTGATCGTCGGCGTCGCGCACGAGCCGTGCGCCGTCGCTCGTCAGCGCATAGGCCGGCCGGCCGCCGAACCGGTACCAGGCCGATAGCGATTCGGCGTACAACGGCCGCACCGGAACCGTTGCGTCGCTGTCGTCGAGGACCGGCCGCAGCGAGCGCCCGCGCAGACGGCCCGGAATCGGGGCGCGCACGAGGTCGAGCACCGTCGGCATCAGGTCGATGTGCTGCACCGGTGCGTGCACGCGGCGCCCGGCGCCGTCGCGATCGGGCTGCCGGACGATCAGCGGGATCCGCAGCGTGGCGTCGTCGAGGCGCCCGGTGGCGGCGCCCGCTCCACGCCCGCCGACGACGATGAACGTGGCCTTTTCGTAGAGGCCGCGCTCCTTCAGCAGATCGACGACGCCGCGAACCACGCTGTCGGCATCCGCGGCCGGCACTTCCATGAACAGCATGAAGCGCTGGCCGCCCTGCGACCGCAGCCACTGCGCGGCGGCGTCGAAGGTGGCCATGCCGGGCCGCTCGATCACTGGCCGATCCTGCGCGGCTTTGCCGTCGACGGCGCCGAGCTCGCCGCCGTAGAACGCGAAGCCGCGCGTGAGGCCCGTGGCCTTGCGCAGCAGGAACGACGACACGGCGGCGCCGGTGGCGAACCCGCGGCTGCGCAGCAGTTCCGGCAGCGTGCGGGTGTCGGTCTTCAGCGCGAAGCCGGCTTCGTCACGCACGCCGTGGTCGAACGGCAGCTGTCCGGTGAGGAGCGACGTGTAGGCCGGCAGCATGGCCGGCGAGTGGATGTAGGCGCGCTCGAACACCACGCCTTCCTCCGCCAGCGCGTCGATTGCCGGCGCGGCGCTCGTGCGCGCGCCGTAGGCGGTCAGCGCGGAGCTCGACAAGCCGTCCACCGCGAGCAGCACGATGGGCCCCTGGTGCGGCGGCGACTCGCGCGCGTACCACCAGCCCACGGCCGCGGCGCCCACCGCCGCGGAAAACACCAGCGTGATGATGAGCGTCGCCTGCCAACGGCGGTGGCGTACGCGGGTCCGGCCCGGCATGTCTATGAACAGTCCTGCGGGTGCGCGCTACTCGTTGCGGGTGGCGGCGCGGATGGCGGCGCTTTCCGCCAGCGCGCGCTCGTTGGTGGCGTCGCTCTTGAGCATCAGATCGTAGGCGTCGAGCGCTTGCCGGTACAGATTCTGGCGGGCGCCGGGATCGGTCTCCTGGGTCGCCTTGCGCCGGTAGAGATCGCCGATCACGAGATTGACCGACGTCAGCTTCGGATTCCTGGTGCGAATGTCCTGATAGGCCGCGAGTGCCTGATCGATCCGGCCCGCCTCGCGCATCGACGCCGCGTCCTCAATCAGCTGCTGGATGTTGCGATCGAGCGCGTCCGGAATCGGCCCCGGATCCTTGGCCAGCGCGAACTGCATCGGCGGCGCGGCGGCCACGCGCACGGGCGCGTTGGTTTCCACGGTGAAATAGCCGGGCGCCTCCACCGTGAAGTGCCACGTGCCGCTCCGCAGTCCGATCATGGCCCAGCGGCCCCTGTCGTCGGTGGCGGAGGCGAACTGCGACGGCGATGCGTCCGGGTTGCTCGCGCGGACCGTGGCGCCCTTGATGGCCTTGCCGGTTGTGTCTTTCACCGTACCCATGGCGCGGCCCTGCGCGGAAGCCAAAGCGGCTACGCCGAGGAGGAGGGCGACGGAGGCAGTCAGTGCGCGGAGCTGCAGTCGCATGGCCCCATCTTATCGCAGCTCGGCAGGTCCGATAACGGTCCGTAAATGCTGTCTTTGCCTGAGTTTGGCGGGGGGATCGCCGCCTGTTCAGTAGAGCTGGTAGAGCATTACGTAGATCACGACCCCCGTCACCGAGACGTACATCCACAGCGGCAGCGTCCAGCGGGCGAGCCGCACGTGGCGATCGAAGCGGCCGCGGAGTCCGCGCGCGGCGGTGACGAGTGCCATCGGCAGGATGACGGCCGCGAGCACGATGTGCGTGAACAGGATGGTCAGATAGATCCACCGGATCGGGCCCTGGCCGGGGAAGGGCTTCGAGCCGACGTTCGCGTGGTAGATGACGTAGCTCACGAGGAAGAGCGCCGACGTGCCGAGCGCGGCGAGCATGGCGCGCTGGTGGTTCACGCGATCGCGCCGCCGGATGAAGACGTAGCCGATGATCAGCCAGAGCGCCGAGAGCGCGTTCAACGTGGCGTTGAGCGCGGGAAGATCGGAGATCTGCAACGGCATTACATCCAGGCGCGATTGGCGACGAGCGCGCCGAGCAGCAGCGCCAGATAGAGGATCGAGAACAGGAACAGCCGTCGCGCCGTGGCCGGCGAGCGCTCCTGCGCGAAGCGGACGCTGAGCCCGATGTAGAGGAACCCCAGCACCGTGGCGACGAGGCCGTACGGCAGGCCGGCCAGGCCGGTGATCACGGGCAGCAGGCTGACCGGCCACAGCGCCGCCGCGTAGAGCAGCGCCTGCTGGCCGGTGCGGCGGCCGTCGGGCTCGAGCACCGGGAGCAGCGGAATGCCCGCCTGCGCGTAGTCGTCGCGATACATCCACGCAATGGCGAGGAAGTGCGGCATCTGCCACAGGAACACGATGCCGAAGAGCACGATGGCCGGACCGGAGATCGTGCCGGTGGCCGCCGCCCAGCCGATCACCGGCGGCAGCGCGCCGGGCACGGCACCAATCAGCGTGGCCAGCGATGTGCGCGTCTTGAGCGGCGTGTAGAGGAAGACGTAGCTCACCAGCGTGACCGCCGCGACGGCGGCCGCCATGAGGTTGGTGAACACCGCCAGCTCCACGAGGCCGGCGAGCGACAGCAGCGCGCCGAGCGCGGCGCCTTCCATGGCGCCGAGCCGCCCGGCGGCGAGCGGCCGGTTTCGCGTGCGGCGCATCCGCGCGTCGGTCGTGCGCTCGAGCACCTGGTTGAGCGCGGCGGCGCCGCCCGCGACGAGCGCCGATCCGACCAGCGTGTGGACGAGCAGCGACGCCGACACGCCGGCCGGCTCCGCGAGATAGAGGCCGGCGAGCGTCGTGATGAGGACGAGCAGGTTGAGGCGCGGCTTGGTGAGCGTCACCCAGTCGGCCGTGCGCGCGGCGCTGGCGCCGGGGGCATCCGCGTGCGGCGCGGCGGCGGGCGCGCCGGTCTTCATGCGCGAGCTCCGGCGGCGGCGTCCGAGTGATCCGGGCCGGCCGCCAGGCGGGCGCCGGCGGCGCCCCCTGCCGGCACGAGCGCGTCGGCAAAGCGGGCGCGATGCGCGCGCAGCGTGAGGACGAGGGTGGTCACGAGCACGCAGGCGCCCGTCACGACGTGGAGCGAGTTGATGATGAACTCCTTGCGGCTGAGGATCGTGAGCGCGCCCAGCGTGATCTGGACGGTGACCAGCACCAGCAGCAGAATCGACGGCCGCAGCAGTTCGAGTCGCCGGCGATGGTGGGCGAACACGTGGCCGGTGGTCGCCAGGAGCATCGCCGTCACGCACAGGGCGCCGACGCGGTGTGCGAAATGGACGGCGATCTTGGGATCCCAGTGATCAGGGATGAGGTGGCCGAACATCCACGGGAAGTCGGGGATGGCGAGGCCGGCGTCGGTGTGGCGCATGGTGGCGCCGACGACGATCTGCACGTAGATGACCGCCAGCGTGACGCGTGCGACCCGCTGCAACGTGCGGTCGTCCGCCTTCGCCACGTCGGCTCGCGCAGCGAGCCGACCAGGCAGTGCTGGCTGTCGGGCCGCTTCGCGGCCCGACCCGGCGGACAAGTCGGCCCCGTCCCGCGCGACATAGCAGCGCCGCCATCCCGGCGACGTGACGAGCGCAATCGCCGCCGTCAGGCAGAACACGATCTGGGCCAGGCTGGCGTGCGCGATCGAGATCGGATCCGGCAGGTACCACAGCACCGTGATGCCGCCGAGCATGCCCTGTGTGATCACGGCGCCGAGCGCGATGAACCCGAGACGGCGCACCCAGCGGCGCGGCTCCGCGCGCCACAACCAGAACGCCAGCACGAGGATCAGGAAGCCCACCGTGCTCGCAATCAGGCGGTGGCTGTGCTCGTAGAAGATGCCGCCCACCCAGTTCTCGATCGGGAAGGTGAACATGAACCAGCCGTACGAGTTCGGCCAGTCCGGCACCGACAGGCCCGACCCCGTGCTGGTGACGAGACCTCCCGCGAAGATGAGAACGGCGGTTGCCGCTGCGGTCAGCAGGGCAAAAAGATGAAGCAGCATTGGACCCGCACAGCCTTACCCGCTGAACGTGAAGGCGACGTCCTTCGATTCCTTGGCGCCAATCGTCACGCTCGCCGTCTTGGTGCCGAACTTCTCGTGCCAGGCCTCGAGCGTGTAGGTGCCCGGCGGCAGCCCCTTGAGCTGGAACGCCCCGTCGGCGCCGGTGACGGCAAAGAACGGATGCGCCACCACGCCCACGAACGAGTTCATCCACCGGTGCACGTCGCAGCGGAAGGGGACCATCACTTCCTGCGTGGTGAAGACGTGCGTGTCCTTCATCCCCTGCAGCGCCTGGCCCACGTTGAACTCCTGGTTCGCCTGCGGCCACGCGTGGATGTTGTGCAGCGTCGCGTCGCTGTTGAGGATCTCGATCGTCTGGCCGGCCTGCACGCCGAAGACGTGCGGGCGGTACTGGCAGCCTTTCTGGTCGAGGACCAGCGGCGTGGCCGGCACCGGGAACTTGAGGGCGCCGAGGCCATCCTTCACGTAGACGAACACGTTCTGCAGCGATCCGTCGCCCGAGACCATGACGGTCTCCGTCTTCGCGCCGGCGTTCATGCAGCGCGGGTCCGAGGACATCGAAATCGTCTCGGACGGCGGCGGCGTGCCCATGAACGTCACCTTGCCGGACACCGCGCCCGCGGTGGCCGGGTCCACGGGATTGCTGACCGGCGCGTCCGGCGCCGGGGCTGGCTTTTCGCTTCCGCCGCAGGCAGCTGCTGTGAGCGCGGCCACGAAGGCCGTGAAAACCAGGGTTCGCATAACACTCAATTATTGCAGGTTAGGAGGCCGGCCCGCCCGCGGCCTTGATCTTGCGGAGGACGCGGTCCTCCATCCACTGCTGGCTCCACCAGTCCACCGGCGTCACCTGCTGGCCGCCGACGAGCATCGTGAAGTGGAGGTGGTCGCCGCCGGCCAGCCCGGTCATGCCGCTGCGCCCGATCACCTGCCCCTTTTCGACGCGGTCGCCCACCTTCGCGTCGATCGACGACAGATGCCCGTAGAGCGACTGAATACCCATGCCGTGGTCGATGATCACGCAGTTGCCGTAGATGCCCAGATAGGCGGCGTGCACGATGACGCCTTTCTGCGCCGCCTTGATCGGCACGTTGGCGGTGACCGCGAGGTCGAACCCGAGGTGCACCTGCTGGTCCACGTCCTTGCCCTGATAGACGTAGGTGCGCGTGTCGGCGAACTTCGCCTCCACCTGCGAGTCGCCGAGCTGCTGGAAGGCGTCCATGAACATCAGCTCCGGCGACGACTTCGCCGCCAGGCCGGCGATGTAGGCGTTGTTCGCGCGCCGCAGGTCGCCGTTGATCTTCAGGAACCCCGCAAGCGGATCGCTGGACGGCACGTCGATCGAGGGGGTGTTGCCGGCTATCGCCGGCACCACGCGGTTCAGGAAGCGGTCGTCGATCTCGATGCGGCTCTTCTGATACGCCTTCGGGAAGACACGATTGTCGAGGGCGGCCACGGCTTCGTTGCCGGCCTCGTCGCGCGCGAACACCTGGATGGGCGCGTCGAGCGGCTGGTCGTGGAGCAGCGCGAAGAACGCCACGCGCAGCGCCGGGTCGCCGCCGATGCCGGCGCCCTTGGCCGGATAGCCGGGATACTCCTTGTCGCCGACGCGCACACCCGACATGACGTCTTCGGGCGTCACGCGGTACACGACGACCTCGCTGCCGCCGTGGTTGATGAAGTGGAACGTCGAGAGCACGCCGAGCTGCGGCGGTTCGAGCCGCACCTGCACGTCCCGCGTCTCGACGGATTCGATCTCGCGCAGGCCGTAGAGCACGGGCCGCGCGGCCCGCACCGTAATCCGGGCCGGACCGGACCGGAGATCGGGAATCGTCTTCCGCCCGATCGATTTGATGATGTAGAGACGGTCGGCGGCCTCCTTCTTGGCGTCGCCGGCCGGCGCCGCCAGCGTGAACACGTCGTGGTTCACGCCGTTCTGCGCCAGCGTGACGCTGGCGTGCGAGAAGCGCCCCTCGGGCGCCTGCAGCGTGAGCTCCAGCGACGTGGACTGCCCGACGAAACGGTCGGGCCGTTTGAGATCGATCGAGGGGCCGCTCATGCGGCCGGCCCACCACCAGGCGCCGCCCAGGCCGACGGCGGCGAGAAGGACGATCATCAGCAGGAACTTCAGCAGGGCTCGCATCCCCGCGATGATAGCGCGCATGTGCGGCTAGCCGTTCGGCCCGTTCACCAAGGGGGTTCCCAGGCGCGGGAACGGGCCCGGCTGGCGCGGTTCCGTCAGGACTTGGGCTTCCTGGATCGACGCCGGCCTACCGCTGTTGGTTCTTGAGCCAGGGGAGGAAGCGCTCGTTCTCGTTGCACACGAACTCGATCAGGTCGGTGTCGGCGAGCAGGCGCTGGTTGACGCGCACCGTCCACGGGCGCGTGTAGGCCTTGGGATCGTCGATCGTCACGTCGATCTCGAGGCGCCCGGCATTCACCCGGCGGAAGCGCTCGATCAGCTTGCCCTCCGTGGTGAGCGGCGCGCCGTTCACGTCGAGCCAGCCTTCGTCGCGGAAGTTCGTGCTCTCCACCACCAGCGTGTCGCCCTCCCACCGGCCGCGGGAATAGCCGAACCACCACGGCTGCGCGTCCTTCGGCGGGGCCGGCCGTCCGTCCATGAAGATCTGCCGCGTGCCGGCATTGGCCTCGTAGAGGATCACGATCAGATCGGGCGTCTGGATGATCCGGCGCGGCTGGGAGTGCGTGTGCAGCTGCATGTGCCCGAGCGGCAGGCAGGCGGCATCGGGGTTGTCCGCGCTGTCGCGGGCCATGCGCTGGCGCCGCAGCTCGCGCGCCCACGGGGTGAACGGCAGCCCTTCCTTGAAGCCGGCCTCGATGTTCCAGAAGGTCGCCTCCGGCGGCGTGCCCGGCGGTGGCGGCGGCGGTCCGCCGCGGAACCCGAGCACGCCGGCGTAGTTCCAGATGCCAGACAGATCGATCTTGCCGTCGGCGGTGCGGGGTGCCGGCGCGGTCAGATCGGGCTTGCCGTCCGCCGTGCGCGGAAGCTTCCCGTCGCGATGGGCGGGCCACTGCGCGCCGATCGAGACATTGAAGGCGCCGGCCGCGGCCAGCGCCACGAAGGCGGGTCTAAAGACCCGCTGCCACGTACGCATCTTCAGTTGCCGCTGAGACCGCCGGGCCACGGGGAGTTGATGTGATACGTGGCCGCCGGCCCGATCATCTCGACGCGGCGAATCTTGCCGCCCTCGATCAGGAACGCTTCGGTGACCAGGATGCTGCCCGGCCGGTTGAAGCCGGGGTAGCTGTGCTTCGTCCCGTCGGAGAGCACGCCGGAGTTCACGGTGCCCTGATCGAAGACGCAGTGCGCCCACACCACGCCCCGCTCCTCGTCCACGAGCGGGTAGCGCCGGCCGTGAATGTTCTGCACGACGTAGTAGTACCCCTTCTGGAACTGTGTCAGGCAGTCCAACGAGAACAGGTTGACCGCCCCGGGCGCCAGGTTCGCCGGCGGCGGGACGTTCGTGGTCGGTGCGCCGTTCTCGATGCGATGGCAGTCGGGAGTGAACGGGTAGGTGGGGCTGCCGTTCACGCCTTTGCCGTCGTTCTTCTGCAGGCCGCTGAAGTAGGCGTCGGCGATCGCGATCATCTGCTGGCGCGGCAGCCGCTGCGCCGGCGGGATCGTGCGGAACCAGATGTCCTCGGCCTTGCCGCTCTTGTCCATGGCGGCGATGTTGTTCGGTCCGCCGCCGCCCGGCTTGAAGTAGACCGACTCGATCTCGGTGATGCGTCCGAGCTCGACGCGCAGCCGCACGCTCATCAGGATCGGCGTGCCGGCCTCGATCATCGTGCCCATGAGCGCCACCTGGCCTTGCGGCGGGTCGGCGAACACGTGCTTGTAGCTGCCGATGCCTTGCGCGGTCTTCCAGAACCCGTCGCCCAGCGGCACCACTTGTGCGTTCTCCGTGTACTTCACGTCGGCGGAGAGCGGCAGCCGCTTGGGGTCGTGCGCGACGACGGCCGCGAGGTACTGATCGATCAGCCCTTCGAGGCACGCACGGTTGCAGTCGAGCGGGATCGGTCCGGTCGATCCGCTGACACGAGTGCCGAGTGAGCCGACGAGTAGTGCCGCGCACGCCGCGGCGACAGCCAGACTGGAGCGCATGGTCGAAGTCTCCTATTTCGCGTTGAGGATGTGGATCTGATCCTTCTCGTTCTCGTTGCAGAAGTACTCGAGGACGTCGGTGTCGGGTTGGAGCTCGTGCGTCACCTTGATCGTGAACGGCCGCGTGTAGATGACGGGATCCTCGAACGTGATGTCCACGTCGAGATGGCCGACGTCGCGCCGGCGGTAGCGTTCGGTGATGCGCATCCGTTCGCTGCGCGGGTTGCCCGCGATGTCGAGTGGCGCCTTGCCGTTGAAACCGATGGTCTCCACTACCAGCGTGTCGCGTTCCCAGCCGCCCGTCGAGTAGCCGAGCCACGAAGGATTCGGATCCGCCGGAAACGGCCGGCCGTCGGTATAGACCTGCCGGGTGGCGTTGTCGAGCTCGTGCATGACGAGCGTCAATCCTGGCGTCTGCACGATCTTGGTGAACTCCGACAGCATTGTCGCCAGCGGGATGCTGCCCGGCAGGCATCGCGCCAGGTTGTCGAGCCCCGATTCGTGGCGATTGGCCTTCGTGACCTCGGCAGCGACGTCCTTGCGCAACGGCGATTCGCCCGGTGTGAAGTCGATGAGGACGCTGATGCCGTACTTGGAGATCGTGTGGGCTTCCATGCCCGGCACGTCGAGCGCGTCCACGTCGTTCCCGAACAGACGCTTCATCTCGGCGAGCCCGGTGGGCTGAACGTGCCACACGCCGGAGAGGTCGGGTTTGCCGTCCTTCGCGCGTGGCGCCGGAGCGTTCAGCAGCACCTTGCCGTCTTTGCCGCGCGGCAGCCCCGGGGTGGGGTAGTTCACCCACTGCGCCTGTACCGCCACGGCGCCGAGGCACAGGAGAGACGCAAGGAGGAGAGGCCGCACGCGCCGACTGTAGTCACGCGGCCGCCGGAGGTCAACCGTTCCCGGATAGATTCCCGGATAGAGTAGGCGCGTTGATGACGCGTCGGGCGTGCGCGGCACTCGTGCGGGCGATGGTGCTTCTGGGCTGCGCCTCCGGCGCGTTTGCGCAGCCCGCAATCGACGAGCTGCGCATCATCGCGCCGGCGGCGCCGGGCGGCGGCTGGGATCAGACGGCGCGCGCGATGCAGCAGGCGCTCCAGCGCGCGGGCCTGGTGCGCATCGCGCCCGTCGAGAACGTGCCGGGCGCGGCCGGCACCATCGGACTCGCGCGGTTCATCGGCGCCGAGGCCGGACGCTCCGACGTCGTGCTGGTCTCGGGTCTCATCATGCTCGGCGGCATCGTCACCCACCGCGCACCCGTCACGCTGCACGACGTCACGCCGCTGGCGCGCCTCACCGGCGAATACGAGGTCATCGCCGTGCCGGCGGCGTCGCCCTTCCGCACGCTGCGCGATCTGCTCGACGCGTTCATCGCGCGGCCCGAGTCGATCTCCTGGGGCGGCGGCTCGGCCGGCGGGAGCGATCAGATCCTGGCGGGCCTCGTCGCCGACGCCGTCGGCGTGCCGCCGGCGCGCGTCAACTACATCGCCTTCTCCGGCGGCGGCGAGTCGATGGCCGCGATTCTCGGCGGCCAGGTGTCGGCGGGCATCAACGGCCTGGCGGAGTTCGCGCCGCAGATCGAGGCCGGCACGCTGCGTCCGCTCGCCATCTCGAGCGCCGAGCGGCTGGCCGGCGTGGACGTGCCGACGCTGCGGGAACAGGGGCTGCCGATCGAGTTCGAGAACTGGCGGTCGCTGGCGGCGCCGCCCGGCCTGGCCGCGGCCGACCGCGCACGGCTCGAGTCGCTGATCGCGGCGATGGTGAAGTCGCCACCCTGGCGCGAGACGCTCGCGCGCTACCGCTGGCTCGACCGCTATCTCGCGGGCGACGCCTTTGTCCGCTTTGCCGCGGCGGAGGAGTCGCGCGTCCGGAACGTGCTGCGCAAGTTCGCGGAGGGGCAGAGCGGGGGCACCGCACCCGAACCGTACCCGTGGATCGTGATCGCGGGCCTGCTCGTCACCGGGGGGCTCCTCGGGCGGCAGGTGTTTCGATCCGCGGGCGCACGCGACACGAGCCGCTCGCCGCGGGCGCCGGTCGTGCTGCTGGCGGCCGCCGTGGCGCTGCACCTGCTGCTGCTCGAAAACGCCGGGTTCGTGATTGCCGCCGCGGTGCTCTTCTGGCTGGCCGCGCGGGCGTTCGATCCGCGCCATCCGCTCCGCGACGGTTGCTTCGCCGTCGGGGTGTCGGTGTCAGCCTACGTGCTCTTCGCGCGCGTCCTTCATCTCTCGCTGCCGGCCGGGCTGCTGGCCGGCTGGCTGTGAGGTCGTGGCCCACTAGTGCAGACGATTGAGCTGCTGCGCGACGGCTTCGCGAGCGCGCTGTCGTGGGGACACCTGCTCTGGGCGCTCGCCGGTGTCACGCTGGGCACGGCCGTTGGCGTGCTGCCCGGCATCGGCCCCGCGCTCACGGTGGCGCTGCTGCTGCCGATCACGTTCAACCTCGACCCGACGAGCGCGTTCATCATGTTCGGTGGCATCTACTACGGCGCCATGTACGGCGGCTCCACGACCAGCATCCTGCTCAATACGCCCGGCGAAACCGGGTCGATTGCCACCGCCATCGACGGCCACGCCATGGCGCGCCAGGGACGCGGCGCGTCGGCGCTCACCACCGCGGCCATCGGCTCGTTCGTCGCCGGCACGCTGGCGACGATCGCCCTGACGTTCTTCTCGCCGCTCCTGGCGTCGGCAGCGCTCCGGTTCGGGCCGGCCGAGTACTTCGCGCTGTCGGTCCTGGCCTTCATGACCGCGTCGGCGTTGATCGGCGGATCGCTCGCGCGCGGACTGTTCAGCCTGTTTCTGGGGCTGGCGCTCGGGCTCATCGGCATCGATCAGCTCACCGGCAACGCGCGCTTCGCCTTTGGCATCCCGCAACTGCTCGACGGCATCGACGTGCTGATCCTGGTGATCGGCCTGTTCGCGGTAGGGGAGACCTTCTTCCAGGTCTGGCGGCACGGGCGCGACGCGCCCGCGGTGGTGGCGCTGCAGACATTCACCGGCATGAGCCGCGAGGACTGGCGGCGGTCGTGGCGTCCGTGGCTGCGCGGCACCGCCATCGGATTTCCCCTGGGCGTGCTGCCGGTGGGCGGCTCGGTGATCCCGACCTTTCTCTCGTATAGCGTCGAGAAGCGGTTGAGCGCGCGGCCCGAGGAGTTCGGCCACGGCGCCATCGAAGGCGTAGCGGGACCCGAAGCGGCCAACAATGCCGCCGCGGCCGGCGTCCTGGTTCCGTTGCTCACGCTCGGCCTGCCGTCGTCGGCCACCGCCGCCGTGCTGCTCGCCGCGTTCGAGCAGTACGGCCTGCAGCCAGGCCCGCTGCTCTTCTCGTCGCGCCCCGATCTCGTGTGGACGCTCATCGCCAGCCTGTACATCGGCAACGCCATGCTGCTGGTGCTGAACCTGCCGCTGGTCCGCGTGTGGGCGCGCGTGATGCTGGTGCCGCGGCCGCTGCTTTTCGGCGGCATCCTGGTGCTCGCCTCGCTCGGCACCTACAGCCTCAACTCGTCGGCGCTCGACGTGGTGCTGCTGTTCGCCGCCGGCGTCGTCGGGTGCGCCATGCGCGCGCACGACGTGCCGCTCGTACCGGCCGTGCTGGGGCTGGTGCTCGGGCCGCTGGCGGAGCTGCAGTTCCGCCGCGCGCTGGCGATCAGCGAGGGCGACCCGTCGGTGTTCGTCACCCGTCCGCTCTGCGCGGCGCTGCTGGCGGCGTCCGCGGTGGCGCTGATCCTTCCCGTGGTGTTCAAGGGCCGGCGCCCATGACGCTCGACTACGACGTCGCGGTCTTCGGCGGCGGCAACGCCGCGCTCTGCGCGGCGCTGACCGCGCGCGAGGCGGGCTGCCGGGTGGTGGTCATCGAGCGCGCGCCACGCCACATGCGCGGCGGCAACAGCCGTCATACCCGCAACCTGCGCTGCGCGCACGAGGCCGCGACGGGCGTGCTCACGGGTGCGTACGAGGACGACGAGTTCCTGGCCGACCTGCAGCACGTGAACGGCGGCGAATCGAACGCCGAGCTGTCACGCCTGCTCATTCGACGATCGCGCGACTGCGCCGGCTGGATGACGCGCCGCGGCGCGCGGTTCCAGGCGGCGCTCCGCGGCACGCTGCACCTGTCTCGCACCAACGCGTTCTTCCTTGGCGGCGGCAAGGCGCTGATGAACGCCTACTACGCGGCGGCGAGTGCCACCGGCGTCGATGTGCTCTACGACGCCGACGTCGTGGGCCTCGATCTCGAGGACGGCGTGTTTCGCGCCGCCACCATTGCGCTCGGCGAGGAACGCCGCGTCCTCCGCGCCCGGGCGGCGGTGGTCGCGACCGGCGGATTCGAGTCGAACCTGGAATGGCTGAAAGAGGCGTGGGGCGACGCGGCCGAGCGCTTCATCGTGCGCGGCACGCCGTACAACACGGGCACGGTGCTGCGGTTGCTGCTCGATGCCGGCGCCGTCCCGGTGGGCGACCCGCGCGCCTGCCACGCCGTTGCAGTCGACGCGCGCGCGCCGCGGTTCGACGGCGGCATCGTGACGCGCCTCGATTGCATTCCGCTCGGGATCGTCGTCAATCAGCGCGGCGAGCGGTTTGCCGACGAAGGCGAGGATCTGTGGCCGAGGCGCTACGCGAGCTGGGGCGCGCTCGTCGCCGGCCAGCCGGGGCAGCAGGCCTACTGCCTGGTGGACGCGAAGACCCACGGCCTGTTCATGCCGTCGGTGTTTCCGCCGGTGGCCGCGCCGTCGATCCGCGAGCTCGCGGCGGCGTTGGAGTTGCCGCCGGAGCGCGTCGCCGCGACTGTGGACGCCTTCAACGCCGCCGTCCAGCCGGGCACGTTCGACCTCGAGACGCTCGACGGCTGCCGCACCGGGGGGCTGACGCCGCCGAAGAGCCACTGGGCGCAGCGTCTCGACACGCCGCCGTTCTGGGGCTACCCGCTGCGTCCTGGCATCACCTTCACGTATCTTGGCGTCACCGTGGACGAGACCGCGCGTGTGGTGATCGGCGGCGCGCCCGCGCGCAATCTGTTTGCCGCGGGCGAGGTGATGGCCGGCAACGTCCTGCGGCGCGGCTATCTCGCCGGCATCGGCATGACCATTGGCACCGTCTTTGGCCGGCTCGCCGGCGAGCATGCGGCAGATGCGGCTCGATGATCTGACGGCGAACGGGGCGCGCACGCTGACGGTGTGCAACGCCTGCCGCTACTGCGAGCAGTACTGCCCCGTGTTTCCGGCGATGGAGGAGCGCACCTCGTTCGCCCGCGCGGATCTGACGTACCTCGCCAACCTGTGCCACAACTGCGGCGAGTGTCTCTACACGTGCCAGTACGCGCCGCCGCACGAGTTCGGCATCAACGTGCCGCGGACACTGGCCGAGATCCGCGTCGCCTCCTACGAGGACTACGCGTGGCCACGCTGGCTGGCCGTCCTGTTCCGCGCGCACTCGCTGACCGCCGCCGCGGTCCTGGTCGTGGCCTTGACCTCCGTGATGCTGCGCGTGGCGCGGATGACGGGTCCGTCCGTGCGGACGGCGGCGCCAGGCGACTTCTACGCCATCGTCCCGCACGCCACGATGGTGGCGCTCTTCGGGGGCGTGTTCGCGTTCGTCGTGCTCGCGATTACGGTGGGTGTTGGCCGGTTCGTACGCGACGTGAGCACGGCCGGCGCATCCGGCGGGGCGAAAGTCCCGCCGCTGCGAACTGGCGGGGCGTGGCGCGCGCTGCGCGACGGGATGAGCCTGCGGCACCTGCACCCGAGCGGCGCCGACTGCACGTCGAACGAGGAAGAGCGGCGGCCGTGGCGCCGGTGGTGGCATCACCTCGTGCTGTGGGGATTCCTGCTGTGCTTCGCCTCGACTTCGGTGGCGGCGGTCTACCACTCCGTGTTCGGGTGGGTTGCGCCCTACGCGTATTCGAGCCTGCCGGTCGTGCTGGGCTCGCTCGGGGGCGTGGCGCTGCTGGCCGGCTGCGCCGGGCTTTGGGTCGTGCGCGCCCGCCGGGACGACGCGCTCGGCGATCCGGCGCAGGACGGGCTCGACCGCGCCTTCCTCGCGCTGCTCTTCGTGACCAGCCTCACCGGCCTCGCGCTGCTGGTGCTGCGTGACTCCGTGGTGATGGGCCGGCTGCTCGTGCTGCATCTCGCGGTGGTGCTGGCGCTCTTCGTCACCCTGCCGTACGGCAAGTTCGTGCACGGCTTCTATCGTCTGGCCGCGCTCTGGGTCTACGAGAGACGCCGTACGGAGAGGCGCCTGCTCTAGAATCACCTCCATGTTCATGCAGGACGCGGCCACCGCGTTTGCGTCGATGGCGCTCGTCGAGGCCGACGCGGCGCCCCGCCGATAGACCTCGCCAGCATGATCTTCATCAGCTACGCGTCGGAGGACGCGGCAGTCGCCGATCTCGTTCGGAACGGCCTGGAGCAGGCCGGCGTCGCGTGCTGGATTGCGCCGCGCGATATCAAGCCGGGCACCAGCTTTCCCGCCGCCATCACCGCCGCCATCCGCGGGTGCCGCGCCCTGATGCTGCTGCTCACCGCGCAGGCCAATACGTCGCGGCACGTGCTGAGCGAGGTGGAGCTCGCCTTCAACGCGGGCAAGCCGATCCTGGCGGTGCTCATCGGCAAGGTCACGCCGTCGCCCGATCTGCAGTACTTCATCTCCACCTCGCACTGGTTCGACGTTGACGTGTCGTTCGACGAGGCCGACCTGGCGAAGCTGAAGGTCGATCTCGAGGAGTTGCTGGCGGGCGAGCGCCGGCGCGTCGAGCAGGCGCGCGGCGCACGTCCGTGGCGCGACCGGCGCCTGATCGCTGCCGCTGTCGTGACCGTCATCTCGATAGCCGTCGCTGTCGCTTACTTTTCCTCAGGAGGGGAGCCGGCGCCCCCGACAAGGGACGCGGTGGCGCCGCCGCCGGCGGGGCCGTCCGCGACGGGTCCACCGGCCGCGACGCCACCCGCCGCCGCGGCAACGCCATCGGCTCCCGCGGCAACGCCGCCGCCTGCGCCGGCGCGCGTATCGGAACCGGTCCCGACACCCGCGTCGCCGACAGCCCGCACCAAGGTCAATACGGCCGACGGCCAGACCTACGCGTGGATTCCCCCCGGCAGCTTTGCGATGGGCTGTTCGAGCGGCGACGGCGACTGCCAGCCCGACGAGATGCCGGTGCACACCGTGCGCATCCGCAGCGGCTTCTGGCTGGCGCGCACCGAGGTGACCAACGCGCAGTATGAAAAGCGAATGCCGCTGGAACGAGCCGAGGGCACTTCCGGTGTCCACCCGGCGGTCGGCATGTCCCGGCTGGACGCGAAGGCCTACTGCGCCATGATCGGCGGCCGGCTTCCCACCGAAGCGGAATGGGAGTACGCGGCCCGCGCCGGATCGCGCGAGCGCTACTACGACACGCTCTCAACCATCGCCTGGTACGAAAACAACAGCAACGATCGCAGCCATCCGGTGGGGCAGAAAGCCGCGAACGCCTTCGGGCTCCACGACATGCTCGGCAACGTCTACGAGTGGGTGCTGGACCGGTACTACAACAAGTACGACGACACCACCGACGAGATCGAGGAGCCGCTGCCCTCCAATTCATCGGCGGTGACCCGCGGCGGCGCGTGGCACGCGGAAGCCATCGGCATGCGCGTCAGCAACCGCGCCGCGGTGCCTCGGGACCACGCCGACGGCGACATCGGCTTCCGCTGCGCGCTGAACGGACCCTAGCGGAAGAGCAGCGGGGCGAACTCCGAGAGATAGTCGCGCCAGTTGATCCAGGTGTGCCCGCCCTCGCTCTCCTTGTAGACGGGCGTGTAGCCGTATTCCTTGAACAGGTTCACCGTCGAGCGCGTGGTCTGCAGCAGGAAGTCGTCCGTGCCCGTCGCGAACCAGAACAGCTTCAGCCCCTTCTTCGTCTTTTCGTCGGCGAGCGCGGCGGCGTTGCGCTTCTCCCAGTCGCTCGAGCCCTTGGACCACGCCGGCGGCGCCGCGCCGCGGCCCGGTGTCGCGAAGACGCCGAAAAGGCCCGAGCTGAACACGCCGACGTAGCCGAACTTCGCGCCGTTCGTCGTGGCGATGTCGAGCGTCTGCCCTCCACCCATCGACAGCCCGGCCAGCGCCGTGTTCTCGCGCCCTGTCGCCGCGCGGTAGTGCTGCTCGACGTAGGGCACGACGCTGCCGAGGAAGTCGCCCGAAAACGCGGCGTTGGCATCCGCCGACACGACGCCCGCACCGGCGGGCGTGCGCGTGTGGCCGGCCGGCATGACGACGATCATGTCCTTCGCCGCCTTCTTCGCGATCAGGTTGTCGAGGATGAAGCCGGCGCGCCCGGCGGTGGACCACGAGTCGTCGCTGTCGCCGGCGCCGTGCAGCAGATACAGCACGGGATACTTGCGGCCGCTCGTTTCGTAGCCCGGCGGCGTGTAGACGTGCATCCGCCGGAACATGCCGAGCGAGGCCGAGTGGTAGGTCACCTCGGCCACCGCGCCGCGCGGCACCGGCCTGGTGTCGAAGAGATCGGAGCCGGGCACGTAAACGAGGCTCCACGCGTTGTTGTTGGATTCGCTGGTGGCCGGGTTGCGCGGGTCGAGCGTCTGCACTCCGTCCACATTGAAGGCGTAGCGGTAGGCCCCCGCGGGCAGAGGGCCCACGGTGACCTCCCAGACGCCGTTCTCCCCTTTGGTCAGCGGTGCCCCGCCGCCAAATGGTACGCCGGGGGCGTCGCTGGCGTTGAGCTGCACCGCTTCCGCCTTCGGCGCGTAGAGCCGCACGGTGAGCCGACGGTCCGGCGACACCTCCGGCGAGACGACCATCGGCGCGGCAGGCCCCCCGCCGCGCGCCTGCGCGGAGGCTGGCGTGGGCGCGAGGCACGCCGCGGCCAGCAGGAGTGAAGCGGCACCCGTCAGCGTTCTCGTCATCGCGCGGTCCCCTTGAGGGTCGCGTACACGGCGGCGATGTGATCGTTGCGCACCGTGTCCCAGCGCTCGAATCCCTTGAAGGCGTCGAGCGTCAGCGTCTTCTGGATCTCGGCCAGGCTGCGCCCGGCGCCGACGCCCGCGGCCACGCCGGTCGAGATCTCCTGCAGGTAGCGCAGCAACTCGCCCGCGTCCTTCTTCGTGCCCGACAGGGCGTGCCCCGTCAGCGCGTGATCGAAGTCGAGGGCGTTGACGCGGGTGAGCGCGTCGATCCAGGCGCCGACGCTCGGCGCCAGCCCGCCCGGCAGACGGCGCACTTGCAGAATGTCGGCGCTGAACACCGCCCGCTCGGCGGGGAAGTGCAGCACGGAGCTGTCGTCGGCGTGCGCGGTACCGAGGTGCAGCATCGTCACGCTCTTGCCGCCCAGCGTCACCGTATGGCGATCGGTGTAGGTGACCGTCGGCGGGTGGACGTCGCTCACCGACCCGCGCGCGATCTCGGCGCCGCTCACCACGTCGTCGCGGTTGTAGTCGAACATCGCGAAGCGATCGCGGATGTCGGCTGCCGCTTCGGCGCGCTCCACCAGCCCGTTCTTGTTGGCGTCCATCTTCATGGCCGCCTCGGTGAGCGGTGGATTGCCGGCCGGCGGCGCCAGCGCCGCGAGCATGTTGCGGTGGCCGACGAACTCCGCGGTGTCGGCGAACACCACCCCGCCCGACGCGTGGTCCCAGTCCCGGTGCGTGTAGAGCACGTAGCGGACCGGCACCTTGAACCGCGACGCGATCTCGCTCTTGAGCCAGCGGCCGAAGTCGCGGTTGATCGGGTCGCTCATGATCACGCCCTCGGGCGTGACCAGGAACACCGTGTAGTGGTTGTTGTTCTGGGCGCGATACAGCTGCCCGGTGACGTTGACGATGGCGCGGGTGGGCGCCTGCTGAGCCGCCGCCGCCGTCGTGAGGGCGACGAGTCCTATCGCGACCGCAATCGTTTTCATGAGGCTCTCCGTGGATTGGCCGGGATTCTCCCTCAATACCCGGGGAGCCGTCGAGCCTGTGTGTCGCGGTGGCGTGATTGCTGCTTACCTCGGCCGATATGGACGACACGGCGCCGACGGCATCGGCGGCAGCGGCCGGGCTTCGCTACGTGAACGATGCCAGGATGCCGGGCATCCGCCGGCTTGGCCGAACGCGCGTGCGCTACGTGGATCCCGAGGGACGCACCGTCACCAATCGGGAGTTGCTGGCGCGCATCAGGTCGCTGGCGGTGCCCCCGGCCTGGACGCACGTATGGATCTGCCCGAATCCGCTGGGCCATGTGCAGGCGACCGGCCGTGACGCCCGTGGACGCAAGCAGTATCGCTACCATCCCCGCTGGCGTGAGATCCGTGACGACGTGAAGTACGGCCGCCTGCTCGAGTTTGCCTCGGCGCTGCCGGCCCTGCGCGATCGCGTTGCCGCCGACCTGCGGCGCGGCGGCCTGCCGCGCGAGAAGGTGCTGGCGACGGTCGTCGCGCTGCTCGAGAAGACGCTGATCAGGGTCGGCAACGAGGAGTACGCGCGCGCCAACCGTTCGTACGGGCTCACCACGATGCGTAACGCCCATGCCAAGGTGCGTGCGAACGCCGTGCGCTTCGAGTTTCGCGGCAAGAGCGGCATCGCCCACAGCGTCGGCGTGCAGGACGCGCGCCTGGCGCGCATCGTCAAGGCGTGCCGCGATCTGCCCGGCTACGAGCTCTTTCAGTACGTGGACGAGGTCGGGGAGCGCTGCGCGATCGGTTCGGCGGACGTGAACGACTACCTGCGCCAGGTCTGTGGCGAGGCGTTCACGGCCAAGGATTTCAGGACGTGGGCGGGCACGGTGCTCGTGGCTCGCGCGCTGGCCGATGCCGCGCGTCCCGCCACGGCGGCCGCCGGCAAGCGCGCCATCGTGCAGGCGATCGGGGCGGCGGCGCAGCGGCTGGGCAACACGGTTGCCGTGTGCCGCAAGTCCTACGTGCACCCAGCGGTCGTCGAAGGGTTCCTCGAGGGCGACGTCATCGGCCCGCCTCGTGGCCCGTCAGCGCGAGCACGCCGGCTGTCCGACGACGAGGCCGCCGTGGCCCGGTTGATCGATCGACGGACCCGCGCCGCTCGCCGAACGGCCAAGAAGGTCGCCTGAAGCGCATACAATCCGCCGCATGCCGACGAACGGCCCGCAGAAGCCGGCCCACATCCGCGAATTCACCCCCCGCTCCGTCGCCGTCGGCCTCCTGGTCGCGCTCGTTATCGGGGCGTCCTATCCCTACATGGTCCTGAAGTTCGGGTTCGGTCCGAACATCTCGGTCGTCTCCGCCTTCTTCGGTTTTCTGGCGCTGGGGCTGCTGTCGAAGAGCTACAACCGCTGGGAGAACAACGTCGTCCAGACGGCCGGGACGTCGGCGGGGCAGGTGGCGTTCCTCTGCTGGCTGCTGGCGGCGTTCGATCTGCTCCGGCTGGAACCCGGCAGCGGCTTCGACGTGAATCTCACGCGGTTCCAGACGTGGGCGTGGCTGTCGGCATCCGGGCTGCTGGGGGTGTTTCTGGCCGTGCCGCTGCGGAAGCATTTCATCGACGACGAGAACCTGCCCTTCCCCGACGGCATCGCCGCCGGCGAGACGCTCATCCTGCTCGACGCCCGCGGCCCGCAGGCGCGCAAGTCGGCGTTTGCGATGATCGCCGCGCTCGTTTCATCGGGCCTGGTGTTCCTGGCCACGGTCCTGCAGTGGATGCGCGACGCGATTCCCCTCGTCGTCAACGACTTCTCGGCGCGCGTGGGGCTCGGATTCGGCATCTCGCTCCTCAGCATCGGGTCCGGCATCATCATCGGCCTCCGTATCAGCGCCAGCATGCTGATTGGCGGCATCGTGGCCTGGGTGCTGATGCCGCCGTGGCTGGTGCAACAAGGGTTGCTCGCGGCCGACGGCCGCCGCGTGGACATCCTGCTGCTCGTGATGTGGCCGTCGGTGGGGCTCCTCGTGGCCGGCGGGCTGTGCGCCCTGCTCTTGCGGTGGCGTGCGCTGACAGCCACCTTCCGGTCGCTCGCGGCGGCCGACGTGACCTCGGGTGATCTGCCGCTCCGGTGGGTTCTCGTCGGCGGCGGGGTGTCGACGCTGCTGGTGATTGCCGCGCAGTCGCTCTTCTTCGGCACGCCCGTCTGGCATTCAGTGCTCGCCATTCTGCTGGCGCTGCCGCTCGGGCTCGTGGCGCTGCGCGTCCTCGGCGAGACCAACTGGGGCCCGATCAGCACCATGACCAACGTCATGCAGGCGATGTTCGCGGGGATCGCGCCGGGCGATCTGCGCGCCAACATGACGTCGAGCGGCATCACGGGCGCGGTGGCCGCTGAATCGGAAGGGCTGATGCAGGACTTCCGCGCCGGCCAGATGATCGGCTCGACGCCGCGGATTCTCACCTACATGCAGCTGATCGCGGTGCCGGTCGGCGCGCTGGCGCTCGCCTTCATGTACCCGATCCTTCGCGACACTTACGGCATCACCGGCGACAACGCCCAGCTCCTGAGCCCCACGTCCCAGCGGTGGGTCGGGTTTGCCAAGCTCGTGACGCAGGATCTGTCGGGCGACAACCTGACGCCGGCGGCCGCGGCGCGCCTGGCATGGATGCAGACCTCGACGGCCGTCGGCGCCGTGATCGGCATTTTCCTCACGCTGCTCGAACAGAAGAAGTCGTGGCGCCCCTTCGTGCCCTCGCCGGCCGGCGTGGGTATCGCGATGCTCATCCCGGTGAACGCCGTCACCGTCATCTTCCTCGGCGCCGTGCTCGACTGGATCTGGACGCGCGTGTCGCCCGCGACGCAGAAGAACTACGCGATCGCCGGTGCGTCGGGGCTGATCGCCGGCGAGGCGCTCGTGGCGGTGCTCATTCCGCTGCTGGTGACGGTCGGCTTGATGTCGCTGCCTTGATGGCGGCAGTCGAGGCGACGTTCGCGCTAACCCTGCTGTGCTTGCTGCCGGACCGGCGCTGCGGCTATAGCTAGTCCTCAGTCAGTCAGGTGACTCCCGGAACGCTGGAGGAGAATCGATGACGCGTAACATTTCGATCATCGCGCTGGTCTTCCCGTTCGTTCTGTTGAGTACGCCGTCCACGGGGTCAGCCGACACGATCTGGTCGTGGAGCTTTGACGAGACGCACTTCGTCGTCGGACCGACCGACTCGGTCGTTGTTCACGCGACGGTGTTCAACAGTCCGCTCTCGACCGAGCCGCTCGTGAAGACCGGCGGCGCCAGCTTCACGGGCGACCTTCAAAAGACCTACGATTTCGAATTCGGACCCGAGGCCCAGTTCTTGGGACTGAGCCTCGATCCAGGTGACAGTTTCTCGTTCGTTCTCGGAACCCTCACGCCGATCAGCCCTCCGGTTCCAATCGGGACGTACCCGTTCTGCTGTGAAGCGCATCTCGCATTCGGGTCTGCCGGCTCTTCTGACTTTCTGCCGCCGCTCAATACGTTCGAGATCGAAGTCGTGCCCGAACCGCCGATGTGGGCGTTGTGGAGTGTCGGTGTCCTGCCCTTCGTCTGGCGTCGTCTGCGTGCTGGTGGTCGCTGACGCTACGCGAACACCACGCTGTCCACGAGCGGCGTCAGCAGGTCGGCCCAGATCAGCGCGCCGCCGCCTTCGCCATTCGTCAGGATGACGAACCCGGTCTTGTGCTCCGGCGAGAACGCCGACTGCGAATGCCAGCCGTCGAAGTCGCCCCCGTGCGCCACGACGGTGCCCGGGTCGAGATGCCAGATCTGCCAGCCGAGCGCCCATGATGCCTTGACGGGCGACGCCCCTGCCTCAATCTGAGGCTTCAGCATCTCGTTCCTGCTCGCCTCGTTCAGGCGGTAGTCGTCGGCCGGCTTCGGCTGCATCACCTCGATCAGGAACCGCGCGTAATCGGTCGCCGTGGTCATGAGCGCGCCCGCCGATCCGTAGCGGGCGATCGCCGTGGCCGAGGGCGGTGCGTTTGCGAGCGGCTTGCCGGCTGCGTCGTGCGGCGTGGCAAGTGTCCGCTGCATCGCCGGCGTGAACGCATACCCGCTGGACGTCATGCCGAACGGCCGCAGCAGACTGGCCTCCATGTACTCGCCGAAGTCGCTGGCACAGACGCGATAGCCCATGTCGAACGCGTCGCACCGCGTGTCGTCGATGCGTCCGGTCAGCCGCGACACGATCGACTGGAGATAGTGGTACCCCTCCCCCGAATACGACCACTTCGAGCCCGGCGCGAAGTTGATGCGAAGGGGGTCGCTGGGCGTCCGCCAGTTGGGCAGCCCCGTGGTATGCGACAGGACGCGCCGCACGGTGATCTCGTGCAGCCGGGGATCGTCTTTCACGAAGATGTCGCGCGTGTAGCGGGTCAGGGGCGCGTCGAGGTCGAGCACGCCCTGCTCGCACAGTTTCATCACGCGGTACGCGAAGACGGGCTTGCTCATGGACTGCGCGCTGAAGACGGTGGCGTCGTCTACCGGGACGCCGGTTGTCCGGTGTCGCACGCCAAAGTGACCCGTCCACGCGATCCTGGCGTCTCGAATGATCGCGATCGACACGCCCGGCACCTGACGTGCGGCCATCGATTCGCGAAGGCGCTTCTCGATCTCCGCGATGCGTGCGTCCCAGGTGGGAGCGGCGGCTGCGTTGGCCGGCGCGGACGTCGTTCGCGAGCATCCGATCGACGCCAGCAGGGAGCTGGCGGCAAGACCAGACCCACCAATACTGAGAAACGCTCTGCGTGTGAAAGGCATGCGACGAGCGAAGGATACCGGAACGGGATTATTTGGAAAGCGGTTTCAGCCACTCCATGACCAGGAACCAGGGCGCGCGCGCGTAGCCGCCCGCGCGCGAGGCCGGCGCGTCCGCGGACGGCGCGGGCTCGTCGAAATGGGTCAGAACCAAGCCAGCACCGAGGAGTGCGCGTAGATACGTGCTCAAGGGGCGATGGTGATTGACCACTCGAATCCCCCGGTACTCGATCCACATCGCGCGCTCTCGCATGTAGTGGTCGATCGGATAGTAGGCGCGACGGCCGGCCGCATCCTTGACCCAGCCCAGCTCCGCGCCCGCAGTGTTGAAGCTGTTGAGATTGGCGATCAACAACGTGCCACCGGGTCTCAATACGCGAGCCATATCCGGGACAGCCGCCTCGATATCGGGGATGTCGATCAGCGACAGGTAGCTGACCACGAGGTCGAATGTTCCGTCGCGAAACGGCAGCCGCTCGGCTGTCGCTTTCACGTACGTCCCACGGGGATCGCGCGTCCGCGCCACTGCGATCAAGGCGGAAGTGGGATCGACGCCCACCGCGTCGACATCCCGCGACTTGAGCATGCGGCAGAAGCGCCCTTCGCCGCAGCCCACGTCCAGCGCGTTCCCGGGAGAACGTGCGAGCGCGCGCGGAAGCATCACGGGATCCAGGACGTAGCGACGGCCGAAGTCGCCCGACGTGCCCATGTCGGCGACCCAGGCGTCCGCCGAGCTCTGCCAGCCGTTGTCCATGGACGAGGATCGTACTCGACGGTGCAGAACACGAACGACGGCTAATGGGCGCCGGCTGTGACCCCGAGCTCCTTGAACCGGCGCTCGAACGGCACCAGCCGTTCCCGGTCTCCCGCTTCGACGGCCTGCCACGCGTCCTCGCGGTGCACGATCTTGACGGCCCGGCGCACCTCCGGTCGGAAGCCGGTCTCCTTGCACAACTGTACGAGAACCTGCGCTGGCGCCAGCTCCGAGCGCGCCACTTCACCTTCGGCGGGAAGAATCAGTTTCGCCAGGTCGCCCAACTTGGTCAGGACGTTTCGAATGGCCGGGTCTCGCGATTCACCAGGCGTCATCGGTGCGGGCAGGCTGGCGGCGAGCTCGACCTCGAAGCCAACCTGCACTCGCTGGTCGCCCTGCATGACCACCAGTGGCCGCACTTCGTAGCGGGCACGATGCAAACGGACCCACTCACGCCAGTCGTCGTCTGTCATCACGCCACCGCCCTTCCGGCCTGCTCGCGCCGCGCGTTGGCCAGCAGCACCGCGATGGCACACGACGCGAGCCGCGCCGGCACGGAATCGGCGCGGCTGGTGAGCACGATGGGGACCCTCGCGCCGAGAACGATGCCGGCCGAATCCGCCCCGGCCAGGAAGCTGAGGCTCTTCGCGAGCATGTTGCCGGCTTCGAGATCCGGCACCACCAGCACGTTCGCCCGTCCTGCAACGGGCGAGTCGAGCTTCTTCATCCCGGCGGCCTCCGGGCTGATCGCGTTGTCGAGCGCGAGCGGGCCGTCCACCAGCGCCCCCGTGATCTGTTTGCGGTCGGCCATCTTGCACAGGGCGGCCGCCTCGATGGTCGAGGGCACCTTCGAATTCACGGTCTCCATGGCTGACAGGATGGCGACGCGCACGTCGTCCTGACCGAGCGCGTGCACCATGTCGATCGCGTTCTGCACGATGTCGACCTTTTCCTCGAGCGTCGGCGCGATGTTCACCGCTGCATCGGTGATCACGAGCACGTCAGCATGACCAGGCACGTCCATCACGAAGCAGTGGCTGAGGCGCCGGGCCGTTCGTAAGCCGGTGTCACGCTTGACGACCGCGCCCAGCAGCTCGTCGGTGTGCAGGCTGCCCTTCATCAGGATCTCCGCCTGGCCGGACCGTACCAGGGCAACGGCCTTCTCGGCAGCTTCCTGACTGTGACGGGCATCGACGATGGAACACCGGGAGATGTCGAGCCGCCATTCCTCGGCCACCGCCGCGATGCGGGCGGGCGGCCCGACCAGCGTCGGCGTAATCAGTCCGAGTCGCGCCGCGTCGAGCGCGCCCTCGAGCGACGTTTTGTCGCACGGGTGTGCCACTGCGGCCGGTACCGGGCGCAGCGATTGGCAGCGCGCGATGAGGCGTTCGTACTTTTCATGCGTGTGTGCCATGGCTGCCCGCGCTCGCACTATGAACAGTCGGCCTCGCCGTGACTATGCACTTTCGACATTCCGAATCGACATAGCCAGTCGACGGAGCGGCGCCCGATGCTGCGAATGGCGGAGCGCGGACGGCGCCGCCGATCGCGAAGGCGCCATGACAGCACGCACGCAGATCGTGACGCCGGGTTCGAGTGCCCCTCTCGGCGCCACGATCCACCCCGAGGGCGTCAATTTCAGCGTGTTTGCCAAGGATGCGGCGCGGCTCGAGCTCCTGCTCTTCGACGGTGAGGCGGCCACGCGGCCGGCGGAGGCCGTGCCGCTCGACTCCGCGTCGCACCGCACGGGTCACTACTGGCACGTCTTCGTTTCAGGCTTGAAGCCCGGACAGGTGTACGGCTATCGGGCGTACGGGCCGTTCAGCCCGCAGCGCGGGCTTCGATTCGACCACGAGAAGGTGCTGCTGGACCCGTACGGGCTTGCCGTCTCGGTGCCTGATGCCTACAACCGCGCCGCCGCCAGCCTTCCTGGCGACAATGCCGCCTGCGCCATGAAGAGCGTGGTAGTGGATCCGAGCCTGTACGACTGGGAGGGCGACGTTCCCATCCGCCGGAGCCCGGCCGAGAGCATCATCTACGAGCTTCACGTCCGCGGCTTCACCTGTCACCCGAATTCCGGCGTTCCGGACGACCGGCGCGGCACCTACGCGGGAGTGGTCGACAAGATTCCGTACCTCCGCGATCTCGGCGTCACGGCCGTCGAGCTCCTGCCTGTGTTCCAGTTCGATCCGCTCGACGCGCCGGCCGGCCGCGTGAATTATTGGGGCTACCAGCCGGTGTCGTTCTTCGCGCTGCATCAGGCCTACAGCTCACGGCCCGGCGCCCTGTCCGCAATCGACGAGTTCCGGGACATGGTGAAGGCGCTGCACCGCGCCGGCATCGAAGTGATTCTCGACGTCGTCTTCAACCACACGACCGAGGGCAATCAGCACGGCCCGACGCTGTGCTACCGCGGCCTGGCCAACGACACGTATTACATCCTCGAATCGGACCGCGCGCGCTATGCGGACTACACGGGCTGTGGCAACACGCTGAACGCCAACCAGTCGATCGTGCGGCGGCTGATCCAGGACAGCCTGCGTTACTGGGTGACGCAGATGCACGTCGACGGCTTCCGCTTCGATCTCGCGTCGATCCTCTCGCGCGACCAGGACGGGCGGCCGCTGCCGTGCCCGCCCGTGCTCTGGGACATCGAATCGGACCCGCTGCTCGCCGGCACGAAACTGATTGCCGAAGCGTGGGATGCGGCCGGCCTGTATCAGGTCGGCACCTTCATCGGCGACGTCTGGCAGGAATGGAACGGGCGGTTTCGCGACGACGTGCGGCGGTTCGTCAAGGGCGACCGCGGGAGCGTCTCCGCGCTGGCGGCTCGCTTGCTGGGCAGCCCGGATCTGTACGGGCACGAGGAACGTGAGGCCGAGCAGAGCGTCAACTTCGTCACCTGCCACGACGGCTTCACGCTGAACGACCTCGTCTCCTACAACGCCAAGCGCAACGAGGCGAATGGCGAGGACAACCGGGACGGCGCCGGTGACAACTCGAGCTGGAACTGCGGCAGCGAAGGGCCCACCGAGGACCCGGGCGTCGAGGCGCTCCGCAACCGCCAGGTCAAGAACTTCTTCGCCTTGGAACTGCTCGCCGCCGGCACGCCGATGCTGCTCATGGGGGACGAGGTACGACGGACCCAGCAGGGAAACAACAACGCCTATTGCCAGGACAACGAGATCAGCTGGTTCGACTGGAGCCTGGTCGAACGGCACGCCGACATCCTCCGCTTCGTCGTCATGCTGAACGCCTTCCGGCAGCGTCGTGATGTGGTGACGACAGGCACCGGGCTGAGCCTGAATCAGCTGCTGCAGCACGTGCGCATCTCCTGGCATGGCGTGCGCCTCCACGAACCCGACTGGAGCGAGCATTCGCACTCCCTGGCGGCTACGCTGCGCACCCTCAACGGCAGCTTCGTCTTCCACATGATGTTCAACGCGTACTGGGAGCCGCTCACGTTCCAGCTGCCGCTCGCGGAGGAACGTCCGCCGCAAGCGTGGCGCCGGTGTATCGACACCGCGCTGGCGTCCCCTGACGACATCTGCCCATGGCCGGACGCGCCGTTCGTCGCGCAATCAACCTATGGGGTCCAGCCCCGCTCGGTGGTCCTGCTCGCCCAGCGTCTCGAGTGATGACACGACAGGAGTCGAGGGCTCTATGGCGAACGCGCTGCTCGTACTCAATGCCGGCTCATCGAGCCTGAAGTTCTCGGTCTTTCTCGATGAAGACCCTCCGCGCCGGCTGCTGCGCGGCCAGATCGACGGCCTGCTGACGGCTCCCCGGTTCGTGGCGCGTGACGCCACGCGAACCGTGGGTGAGAAAGAGTGGCCGGCGGGAACCCGGCTCGGCCACGCCGGCGCGATCGAGTTTCTCTTCGACTGGGGGCGCCGCCAACTGCCCGGCGGCCACCGCTTCGTCGCCGCCGGCCATCGCGTCGTCCACGGCGGCACGCAGTTCGCGCATCCAGTGGTCGTCGACGCGGCGGTTCTCGCCGGGCTCGAGGCGCTGGTTCCCCTGGCCCCGCTCCATCAACCGCACAACCTGGCCGCCATCAAGGCGGTCACGCAGCTGGCGCCGGCGGTCGCGCAGGTGGCGTGCTTCGACACCGCGTTCCATCAGACGCAGCCGCCGGTGGCGCAGACGTTTGCCTTGCCTCGCCGGTATTTCGACGAGGGCGTGCGACGCTACGGATTTCATGGCTTGTCGTACGAGTACGTGGCGTCGGTGCTGCGGATGCACGATCGGCGCGCCGCGGCGGGGCGAACGGTTGTCGCCCATCTGGGCAACGGCGCCAGCCTGTGTGCACTCCAGAACAGCCTCAGTGTCGCGACGACGATGGGGTTCACGGCGCTCGACGGTCTGATGATGGGCACGCGGTGCGGCACGATCGATCCCGGCGTCCTGCTCTACCTGCTCGACCGGCACGGTCTCAGCCGGCCCGACCTCGAGCGGCTGCTGTACACGGAGTCGGGGCTGCTCGGCGTGTCGGGAATCTCCAGCGACATGCGCGCGCTGCTTGCGAGCAGCGACCCGCGGGCCGCGGAAGCGGTCGGCCTGTTCGTCTACCGCATTGGCCGCGAGCTCGGGTCTCTGGCCGCCGCGCTCGGAGGGCTCGACGCCCTGGTCTTCACTGGAGGCATAGGCGAGAACGCGCCGATTGTGCGCGAGCGCGTCTGTGCGGGCGCGGGCTGGCTCGGGGTGCGGCTCGATGACGAGGCCAACACGAGGAACGGGCCGCAAATCAGCCGAGCGGAAAGCGCCGTGTCGGTGTGGGTGGTCCCCACGGACGAGGAGCTCATGATCGCGCAGCACACGCGCCGCGTGCTGGCGTCGATGCCGTCGCCGGCTGTCCGGGGCTCGGCAAGGCCCTAGAATCAGGCGCTAGCGCGCCGCCGGACGATTCGGTACAGTCTGCCAGCGAACGGCGTGAGCGATGCCACGAACGAGCGGTTGCTTGATGGCGGCGGCCCTCCTGGTCGCAGGCGGT
>Ga0079218_10000003_pt1 | contig 50787 bp, 76 predicted proteins | sample NCCompost_FD_77181 | JGI IMG/M metagenome (GOLD analysis project Ga0079218, IMG submission 77181) | Agricultural soil microbial communities from Utah to study Nitrogen management - NC Compost | ecosystem: Environmental > Terrestrial > Soil > Agricultural land | place: USA: Utah | collected... | reverse complement strand
CATCTCGAACTTACCCGGACGTGTTTCTACGAGGCGCCCCTTGCCTCCCTTGCCTGCGTACACACGAGGGTCGAACTCTTCTTTCGGAGTCTCTTGCGCCGGGGCAACGGAAGCGTTCTGCGTCGGACCCGGATCAACGGACATGTTAGGCTCTGGCTGAACCGACATGCCGGGATCGACCGACATGTTCTCGCCTCCTCCGTCCCCCGCAACGCGCATGTCAGGACCCTTCATCTTTTGGGCGTCGATGCCGCGAGCCGTTCGCTCGGCTTCAATGCCGTCCATGATGAAGCTCTTGCCCGTGTCTGCGTCGAGAAACGAGTACGAGCCAGGAACCGGACCAGGAGTATAGTCGATAAGTTGTGCCATCAGAGAAGGATCAATCCTGTTACGATGCCTTGTGCCATAGCGCTCTCGAACGCCGCGTCGTCGATGCGCTCCGCTTCTCGTTCCGCGTTGAGATACGCGACGTAAGCGTTGCTCCTCTGAATGCGGTTCTCTTCGCGAGCCATCGAACCCTTCGCCTCGAGGTTGTTGACGTCGTTGATGTTGCCGAGAGAGCCGTACTGCAGATCGGTCGCGTCGAACACCGCGTCCGCAGCGTTCGTGAAGCCTTGAGCCTTCGCATTGCTCGCATTAAGATGCGTGTTGGCAACGAACTGGCCTCGTTCGCGGTCAGAGTCAGCAAAGGATTTGTTGCCCAGAAACTGATTTTCGTAGCCTCGTTGACGGAGTCCTGCGCCCGTGTTAGTAAGGCCGACGCCTGTGTTGTATCCCTCGAGCGCTGCATCACCCGCGGTTCGTGCGCCCGTCATTTCCATGCTAGCGCCTGCGCCGATGTCTCTCAACTGTGCGCCTCTCCAGTTGGCTTCTTCGCCTGCGCGAATGCGGGCCGCGTCCATGCTTCCGCGAGACATCACGTCTGCAGCGCCGGAAATGTTGCCAGTTCGCGCCGCGTCTTGGATCGCACGATCTCCGCCCATACTGAACGAGGCACGCGCAACACTCGGAAGTTCCGTCTCGTTCACTGCACGGATAGCATTTGCGCCGCGCGTTGCCGAGGTTCGGATATTCTTCTCTGCAGCGAGCCCTGACGAAACTGCATCCGCCCCAAGAGTGTCGAGATAGTCCCCATAGTCGTTTCCGAAACGGACGGCTGCGTCCCCGCGCTTCTGTTGTTCAGCTCCGAGAACAGGGGCTGCCGCAGCGCGATCATTGAGATCTCCGTAGACCTCGTCTCCGTACCAGAGAGCCTCGTTGCTTCCAGAAACACCTGCGGCGCCTGCGGCTGCAACCTCGTTAGCGTCACGGAGCTTTTGGGCGCCGTCAGCCGACCTTCCGACTTGGTAGCTTCGCGGGTCGTCACCCGGCCAACGGCCGTTAGCGGCATTGACTCGACGTGCGTCGTAGTACTGCTGAGGATCCGTGAGATCGAGTTTAGTGTGGACTCCAACGCCTCCGACGGAGCCTCGCACGTCTCTGTTCGGCCCGCTGTATGAAGTCTGAGGAACAGGCGAAGGAGTAGAAGGATTAGTCGTGTAGAGACCATCGAACTCCTTCGGCGTCTTCGGACGATCGGGAACGAGAGGGTTGTTCATTTGTCGTCGTCTCCCCAATGCGTAAGAAGCGTGGTGCCTGCGTCCGTGTAACCCTTGATCTTCGCAGCGCGGTCTTTGACGACACCCATGTTAGCCTGCGCCGATTGATTGAGGGCCCCCGCATTGGCCGCGGTAAGAGAGTCTTCGAAGCCCATTCCGATGTCCATCTCGGACTCTCGGACTCGCCCTGCTCCTGCTGCGCCTTCGAGCGCTTTACCTGCGCCCGTGTTGATAACGTCGGCGCCTTGCTTTGCGACGCCTTGCCCAAACGCACCAGCCGCACCTGCGGTGTTCGCCGCGTCGATGTACGTACCGAGTTCCAGATCGTTGGCGTAGTCGTTGGCTTCGATTCCGAACTGATTAGCATCGAGCGCCACGTTGCCTGCATTAGAATAAGCGGCTCCTGCACCTTGATACGCACCGCGGCGCTGCGCGTCAGCAGTAGCAAAAGCTCCGAGTTCCGTGTTGTATCCGGCTTGCGTCGCCGCAGCCTTACGTTCACGATACGCGGCCTCTTGTTCTGCCGCCAAGATGTCTTGCTGATTAGCGTCATTACCGACGATCAAAGCATCTGACATCGCGGTGTTTTGAGCAGCGCCGAGTCCTCGCACTGTTCCGGACAATGCGCGCTGCGCAGAAAGCGCCCTGTCGCGCCCGAACGCAAGTTGATCCGCCGCTGCCGAAGAAGGGCCGAGAGCCGCATTTGCCAGAAAACGATCACGGTTCTCCGTACCGAGTTTCTCCGTGTACCCTGCCGCACGTTTGCCCGCACTCGTCAGTCCTTGCCCGTATCCGAAAAGAGTGTCGCCGCTTGCACGAGCGTAGGGAGACAGTCCCGCAGCGTCGTCGCGCATCGTGTCAGCGTTGGCGAATCCTCCAGTTTGGAGCGCGTCAGCGTCGGAAAGACCTACATCGTATGCCTCTCGTCCCGTTGCATACAGCTCCTCGCCGTACTCACGTCCTTTGCCTTGCGCATACGCGCCGGTAGTCGTATAGTTCGTCGCAAGATTGTCTGCTGCATTCGGATCTCGCCCGTACACGAAATCCAGATACGAGCTTTCTTTCGTCCCGGGAACGAACTCGAGCGTTGCATCAAGGAGTCCTTCGTCTGAGAGAAAAAGAAGATCTTCGTCAGAAAGCGCACGAGTACGCCCGAGTCCTTGGTCCTCCGCCGTCGGCTCGTTGTAAAAACCGGAATCCTCGGGGGCGTATGGAAGAATGTCTTCAGCCAAAGCGTAACTCCTGCATTATAACACAGAAAACATACGTTGTCACTGCTTCTCGGTGCTGTCGTAGTCCCGAGGCGCGTCTGCCGGAATTCCCCACAGAAAACCGCCAATAAAACTCGTTCTTCCGACGACCGAAGTTGGCGCGCAGGAAAGTACAAGCTGAACAGAAGTGCAATGCCCGCTGTTAGAAGGCGTGATCCTGCGGTACTCGTCGTACCCCGTCACCGAGACGAAGGAGTGTGCAACGGACCTCGTAGCGCGGTGCTCAAGGCCCAAGGACTGCGTGATCGTGTCGCCTGCAACTGGGAGCACAACCATGTCGAAACAGTTGACGATGCCTTTTACGTCGCGGCCGCTGGGCCCTCGGCCGTCCGGCCCTTTTTGTGCGAACGGATAGATGTCGTGAAACTCGAGCGTTGAAACGAAGGCCGTCACGCCGTCGTTGGTCTGTGACGACGATTCCGTGTAAATCGTTCCACCAGTAGCGCCGTCTCCTCTTTGCCAGATCACGTTACCGATGTCAGGAACATACGTACCAAGTGTTACCGTCCCGTCTACTGCGGTGTCCACGGACCAGGCGCCGGCTTCGAAGTCGTACACAAGGATCCTGACGTTAGACGGCGGGTCAGCGTACGCTGTCGCGACGATGAAGTGCGCCGTGCGGTCGGTTGCGTTGTACCAGGCGGACATCACAAACGGACGAGACGCGAGTTCGTCTCGGATCGGAGAACCAATATACTCGGGGGCCCCGAGACCTCGGCCGAGGATTTCAATGCCTCGCGAGCTCTGGAAGAGAACACAGTCCTCGGCTTGCACAATCGAACGAGAGTTGATACACCCGACCGCGAGCGAAATCACTTGAGGCTCGCTAAAGAACCCTTCGCCTCTGTCGTTCGGTCCTTCTCCGTATACGGCGAAGATCGCGCCCTTCGAGAACGCGATAACGACGTCTCCAAGCCCTGCGAGACCTGTACAGTTCTGAGGAATAGAGACTTTGAAATTCGGGATGTCGTTGTTGAAGAGTGGGATCTCGTTAGAGACGCGCGGCGCGGAAGCTTGCAGAATGTTCCCACGCATGAGACCTCCGAGCCACGTCCGATTCTTCGTGTGAACCACGTAGCGCGCTGCAGGAGGCATGTGGTACTCTACGCGGGAGTGCGTGTAGAGAAGTTCTCGCGTTACGAGCGTGGCGTCACTGTTGGCTGTCGTGTAGAGAACCGTTCCTTCTCCGGAGTCCAAAGGAGAGCCTCGAACAGAACTCTCGAGATAGAACGTGGATCCGTTCTTCTCCGTACGGTAGATTTCGAGCGTGATGTCCTGCGAGAAGCTCTTACGTGTCACGTCCTCGAGAGTGACGTAGATCGTGGCCCCTTCTTCACCCGCGCCCGTCGTGATCGAGACCTTATTGGAAAGCGCAGACCAATGAATACGTCCTAGCGCATCGTGGTACCTATACACACACAAGAACTGATACGTAGAGTTCTCTTCAAGAGGGCCGGAGGCATGCGAAACTCCGCCAGAAATTCCGGGAGGAGTCGGGAACCCGATGTCGATGCCCGCCGGCACGGTGGAACTGTCACGATTCGCCACTGCCTGCGCAGGCGAGAAGTCGCAAAGCTGCCCACCAACAGACGTTGCGTCGAGCGTTTGACAGAAGCCTCGTCCCAGCTCGGGGTGCACGTTATCCGGGCCAAACCCGACGAGTTCGAAGTAGGCGTTCCACGCGGTTCTGATGTCTCCTCGTGGGAGGATTTTCTTGTCGAAGAACAGATACATACCGTCAAGATCCGTCGCAACCTCGATCGGCCATGCGGGTCCTGAGATCGCGCCTCCCTCGTTCCGGTTATGCATGTGCAGGGACATGTCCCAAACGTGACGCTCTGTTGAATCGTCGCGCCGAAGGATCCCGCGGTGGACTTTAAGGTCGCTGTCGTTCGCGTCCGGATCCATTTCGAGATCGGAAATGCGATCGACAATCGTGTACTGTCCTTTATCGCCGAAGGGTTTGGACAGCGGAAAAACACCCCAAGGCGTGTCACTGTCTGCCGAGTACGACGTTCCGCTGAGAAGACCGGAGCGATAGCGACACGTCGTCATGACTTCTGCGCCGTCTACGAACTCGTCAAATGACGATCCGACGACGCGCACGACGGAATCCGTACTCTGGTAAGGCCCGATCGCTGGAGGGAGGTCGCATCCTGCATCAGAACCCCAACACGTCACGGACGTAGGGGCTGCGATACTCGTGTAGACGAGAACCCTGCCGGAATTGGTTGACACGAACCCGACAAACCACCGCGTTGCGTTAGCGTACACGGACAGTGCATTAACGCCGACGCCGGGAGTATACGTATTCGAAGCCGAAACAGTCGCTGTACCAGACATATCCCGAAGAACGACGTCCGTTCCGTCGGATGTAGCGAGCACCCAGCGCGTCGATGTTCTCGGACAAATGTCCCAGGAATCGAGGCCAGCGTAGGTGACAGTGCTACTAGAGATCGTCCCTCCTGTCTGAAAACGATTACAAGAAATCACGGTAGACGTGTTTCTGTAGCAAAGGATCAGCTCGTCTCCGAGAGCCACGACGCGCGGAGCAGGGACGACCGAAGTCGAGCCGACTGACAGTGTTCCAGAACTCAGGATGCGCCCGTCAGGATGCCGATGCTGGTAGTGCACGTACCTCGTTCCGCTCGGGCTCTCCTGTCCTGAGAAAGCAATCAGCGAGTAACCGGTACTCGTCACTCCTACAGAAGGGAGGCCCGGCCCCGGATAAGCTGCAGAGTCTGCGGTGACGGTCCCCTGGCTCATGAGTGGCCGCAGCGTAGGGAAGAATCCTACGTTCTGAGATTGCCCTGCTGCAAGAGGGCCGTAGTAAACCTTGCCCTGGTTGTTCCAAATCGCAAGATCGACGCACGGTGCGAGGAGATGCGACTTGTCTGCCGTAGAAATGGCGACATTCGAAGCGAAGCCGTTACGCCGTTGGACCTCTCCCGTTCGCTTGTAGCGCACGTTGAGAGCCGTGCTGAGGGTCCCTGCAGGGGCGCCTACGTAGCGGTTGATGTCCTGACGGACGCCAGGGATGATCGGAACTTCGAGCTTAATTGCGTTCGCCATTAGAGAGCCAGACTCGTTACTGTCATCGTGCAGGAAGGCCCTGACGACGTTCCGTTCGTGTTGACGTCGAACACCATTTCAATGTATCCAGACGAAGGGATGTTTCGCTTGATCACGCCACTGTTCACGGTGTTCGCAGCCACAGCATAGCCGTCGGAAATTTGCGTCGTGCCGTCGCGGAAGAACGAGAGCGTGCCTGCTTGCGTAGCGTAGAAATCCCAAGCAATCTCCCACATTCCCAGGGCAGGGATCGTAATTCTTCCTGTATTCGATGCGGTCGAGTGTAGTGCGTCGTCGTCAGAAAGTTCACTGAACCAGTTGACGGTCTGGTTTCCGCTTGCTGCTGTGAAAGATTGGTCGGTACTATTGGTGACAGCGCAAAAGTATCGGCCGAAATCCGCGAGCTTGACACGGGTTACAGCACCGTCGTTGATCTTAGAAGTCGTAACCGCACTATCCGCAAGTTTGCCCGTCGTGACGTTGAGATCCGCGATCTTGGTCGTAGTAACTGCGCCCGTCGCGATCTTTCCTTCCGTAACGTTACCGTCCGCGATCTTTGCAGTCGTGACGTTAGCGTCCAAGATCTTGATCGTCGTGACAGCGTCAGAGGCGAGTTCCGCAGAAGTAATACTCCCAGCTGCAACAGTAGGAGTTGCCCACCCGACGCTCGTTCCGTCGTACATGACGGCCTGACCAGAGGCAGACGGATGCATGGTAGTCGCACTCGACGAACTTGTAGCAGTGTATCCGATGACGCCCGCTGTTCCTAATTCCAGTTCCTCGCTTACATCCAGGTCGAATACACGAAGAACGTAGCCGTCCATCGTAAGACCTCCTCCGAGTTCCACCGTGGAAGGTGTTACTGTTCCAACCTCCGTTGTTCCCAGCAACGTAGCCCCGGCCCCGATCATTCTGTAATACAGAAAGTCACCGTTGAACTCTAAACCTGTTCTAGCGACAACGAACGTGTCTGCTAGTGTGATCTCCGTCACCGTCCCCGTGTCTGCGCTCGTCCTTCCTACTAGCGCGGGCCCCGTGATTTCCAGCGAATTTTCAATCACCGTCGGAGGAATCGAGCCGCTTATCGCAGTCGCGACGTAATAAACGCCGTCGATGACCGTGAACGTGTAAGCTCCGGGTTGCTCAAGCGTTCTAATGTCCGCCGACTCGCCTACCTTGGTGACGCTGGCTCCGCGAGGTGCTTCGACCGTCAGAACGCCGGAACCCGTGGCTACCGCAATCACGATCGTTCGCCCGTCGTCAACCGGGAGAGGACGAGGCAAAACCATCGTGTCTCCCGCGGAAGGCACGAAACAGATCACCGTCGAATCGAGCGAGACGGGAACGGACTTTTGCCAGCGGACTACGGAACGACGGACTGGAGGCTGAGCACGGACGGAGTCCGCAACAAGACGATCGAGATCTTGCTTAAGCTTCGGATCGTCTGAAGAGACCCGAATTTCGCGGGGGCCGTTGTAGCTCGTCAAGCGTTTTCACCGGGATCAGTAGAAGTTGTAGCCGCCGACCGTCTTCATGCCGGGCTGTCCGCTGCCTGCGGCACGTTGAGTGTTTGCTGGCAGGCCAGGATTTCTCCCCGGCGTAGAAGCGCTGACCCCGAGGCTGTTGCTCGTTCGCTGTGCGGGCGCCGCTCCGAAGCCCGCAGGAACCCCTGCTGGAGGCGCAGCCATACGCCCGACGAGAGGGTTCATAGGAGCCGCAGAACGCCCTTGGTAGGGCGAAGGAGCCGGGGCCGCAGGCATCGGCGCTCCACGATACGGAGAGGGCACAGGGCCTGCAGGAAGCGCCGCGTACGAGACGGGCGCAGGTGCGGGGGCGACAGGAGGCGCTCCAAGAATCGAGCGGTTGTTAAGTCCAAAAGTAGGCATATTCGTTACCTTCTCCCCCACCAGCGATCCGCAGCCGAGATCCTCTGGTATCCGTTCTGATACATGCGTCGTCCGAGAGTATCCTCTCGGCGTTTGATCACGTTGCGCGCGGGGGTCTGAGCGTTGAGCATCACGCCAGCGATTGCACGGTCTCGTTCTGCGGCGAACATCGAATACGCCTGCGCGAACTGGTCACGGTTGACGATTCGGCAACAAACCTCCCAAACAATCTCATCCTCCCAGCCTGCCACGCCGTCAAACGTCCCGGTTCCGGAGATGTCTGAGAACTTGGGAAGGTACCAGACGGTGTAGGAGTACGCCTGATCAGGGGCCGGAAGAATCGCAATCTTGCACGTCTGGATAGGCGCCCACGCAACAGGTTCACTCGGAGAGTTTGCGTAGTCGTTGCGCTCAGAGAACGAGACTCCGTCAAGGGTCTTCACAGTGTCGTTGATCGTGATCTCGAGCGAGTAAATGCGGGTAACGGGGTCCGTCGGGGCCGTGGACAGATCAAGGACGTTGAACTGATACGGCGAAGTTTTTCCTGCGGTAAACGTCGAAGAGTGCGCAGTCAGATAGTGGCTGATGCCTGCGTCAAAGCTTACGCGCTCGCGGTGCGCCTGAATCGCCTGGTTAATTAGTGTGGTCAGCTCAGGGTCCGTGTGACGCACAGTGAGCCCTTGGATGTCGGCCTGGTACCGAATCCTACTGATCAGCTCTTCTACTGAAACGGTGCGACTCATGAGTTATAGAACCTGAACCCGTTGACCGTCTTAAAACGCGGATCCTCTTTCGCCTGCATCGCAGGAAGCTCACCTTTCTGAGGAGTCGAGCCGTTCAGCGCGTCGATGAAACGAATACGCGGGTCTTCCTCGACTTCCGGCTCCTCTTGAACCGAGGCAGGTGTGACGGGAGTCTCTTCGCGGAAATGTACGTCCGAACCGTGCCTGACGTGCGCACCTTGGACTGCAGCCGGACGCGGCTTTGCGCCTTGCGGCTCGCGATAAATTGTATCGATTGCCGGGGCCTCGCCTTCGACGAAACGTCGGCGTTCCTGCGACTCTGCCAACGTAGGCATGCGCGGAGCTGGCTTAAATCCTCGGTCTTTGAACGTTACGTCAGAGCGAGGCTTCTCTTGCCCCGTGCTGATCCACTCGCCTACGTCGGTTCCAGGAGCTACGGTCTTTTCATCAGCCGACGTGAGGTCCCTTGCACCTCCACGAGCCGTACGAGGCACCTGATTAGCGGCCTCGTGCATCACCTGAAACTGGTGCGCGTCAAAGTCGTCCGGAGGCGGAGCCGTCTTTTTCTTAGCGGCAGCCATTCAGCGGAAGCCTCCGTTTTCAAGGTACGCGACACGATCTTCTGCTTCGTCGAGCCTCTGTTCCAAAGGCGGAAGTTTCTCAAGCGCAACCTCGACCTTCGCCACTTTGCTGTGAAGCCCGTTGACGGAATCGACGACCGTGTCAACCTTCCCTTCCAGACGGGCAAGAAGCTCGTTCAGCGGCACTTTCTTGGTTCCAACGCGGTTCCAGCCCGCATAGAAAGCTCCTGCAACGGTGCCGACCGTCGTACAAAGTGTGATGAGCGCAGGGAGTTCCATTAGGCACTCGTTGAGTCTGTGATCAAACCAAGGGCTGCCAGCTGCGTCAGAAGGGACGCGAGCGCTGCATTGCCTCCTCGAGATCCGGTCACTGCAAGCTTCGCCGACGGGGTTCCACCGTAGAAGGCCAGACGCGGCGCACTTCCGCTCGTGTCCCACGATACGGCCGTGTCCTCGGTCCCTCCGTTACGACGCGCGATGAGCTGCCCTAGACCGCTCGCCCCCCCGCTTCCTGGCGCTCCCGTTCGAACCTTCACCCCGCCGCCAGTCGCCGAAGCCGCCGCGGCGCCGCCGCCGTCGTACATCACGGTCAATCCGGTTCCGGAGGAAGTGTCTTGTGCATAGATGCGAGGCGCCGTCAGATCGTTTTGAAAGCGGACCTCGTCTCGTTTCAGCGAGACGCGGGAGTTATCGACTGAGAAAAAGTTCGAGGAGTTGAAGAAAAACGCAAATCCGCCTGTCTGGACGGAAATCCAGTAGCGGTTGGCAACGTTGCGAAGTCCGAACGAGATCTCATCCGTCGAGTCTCCGAACACGAGGAAATCGCGATCCGTGCCGCCGGAATCTTTGACCTTGATAATGACGCTGTTGTGCGGGGCCCGCAGTAGTCCCGATGCGGGCACGGTCCCTGAAAATGCCACGTACGCCCAACCGTCGCGCAAGATAGTCTGTGCTTGCGTCACAGACAGTTCTCCGGGTGCGCCAGTGCCGGCACCTGCCGCACGTCCTGTCAGCGTCGCTTGGCTTTGCGAAGGAAGCGCAGTCAGTCCGAGACTTGTAAGAGCCTCGTTTACTTTAGCGGCAGAAACGCGAGCTGGCGGCAACGTATAGATGACCATTTACACTTTTCTCCGCGGCTTCTTCTGCGTCACTTCCTGCTCGACTTTTCCGTCAGTGTGGATCACAATTTCAACGTGCTCCACGTTTCGATGTCTTCGAAGCTGCCTGAGTCTTTGACGAGGCGCCGCTTGACGTCCGGCAAAGACACAGGCGCGCATCAGAGAGAGATGTCTTTCGCACTCTGTCCCGGTCCGAGACTCGCCACAAAGATCCGAAGAGATCCGTCCGTGGAACCCTTCAACACGATCCACGTATGAACGCCTACGATCCTCCGAACGGTCGTCGCACCGTCAAACAGAATCGCGCACGCCGTCGGACCGCTCGTCTGGACCGCGTCGTCCACGGTGCCGGCATCCGAGTCCGTAAAAGCGTAGTAGACGTCACAGTCTTCTGCGGTCATTTCAAGGAAGTGGCCGTCTTCCAAGGAGTCCAAGAGCGTAGCAAGATTGAAACGAGTGCTAGTCGTAGTGACGTCCAGCACCGTAATCGTCTGCCGCGACGAGGTGTTCAGAAGCGGCGTAATCGGATTATGCGCCTCGTACTCCAAAGAATGCATGTTACTTCCCCTTCTTTTTCTTCGGACCGGCGCCGATCAAAAGCGCGAGCGCGTCGTCGCCTGGCTCACCTTCTTCAGACATCGGTGCTTCCTCATCTTCGCCCTTGCCCATGCAGGCGCGAATCGCTGCGACAATCGCGTCCGCCTTATCCGGCGAAAAACCGGCCTCGGTCAGGATCGAGTACTCGTCTGCCGAGTCTTCCTCTTCCATCGCGAGGTCTTCGTCGTCTTCAAAATCGTTCACTTGCAAAGCTCCTGGACAATGTCTGAAGGGAGGCCAAGGGCCGTGGCGCCAGCCGCGAGGGCAGACGCCACAACCAAGACCAGAACCCTTCGGGCCGCCGGATTCGCCAGCAGTTTCCGAAGAGTTTCCATCACAGACCCAGACCGTTCAGATACACGGTGAAGTGAGCCACGATTTCGTCGCCGCTCGCCGGATCCGTAGCCGCGCCCGTAGACGAAGCCGTAGTACGGAACGTCGCCGTGCCTGCGTCAGCAGAGATCGCCACGCCGTTCACATCCAGGCTGTCCGCCGCCGCTTCGCTCTGGACCTGGAACCCATAGTTGATATGGGCAACAGGGACCGTCGGAAACGTGAGTGCGTACGAACCGGAAGCGGAGACCGCGCAGCTGACGCCCGGAAGGCCATCAACGGACGCGACAGCGCCACCAGCACCGATGGTAATGCGCGCCGTGCCAGAAAGCACGTTCGGATTACCGGACTTAACCAAACCTCGACCAAGATCGCCCCATGCCATGTTGCATTCTCCTTTCTAATATCAAACGGGAACGCGGCTGCCGTGCAGGGGCGCGTTACAAACGAAGAGCGGATAGCTCTTGATACGGAACTCGTACGACATGCTGTTAACCTTACGAAGCATCGTCAGACCGTCGCCGTTAACCGGCGAGATCAACTTGCCCATGGACGACATCCAGAAGTTGTCCATGCGAAGACCGAAGAAGTGACCCTTCGGGCAGTGACGGTCGGCGTAGATCTTCACCTTACCGCCCGCGACATTCAGCTCAATCGCGGAGTAGCCGAACTGCGTCTTGTCATCGGTGAGAGGACGATAGCCCTGAGACATCATGCCCGTCTCAAAACGAGTCCAATCTTCCGGGTTCAAGAAGCCTGCGTCAAAGCGCTTGGCCTTGTAGCGGCTCGTGCAGAACGACGCGAGGGTCCGAATGCGATCCTCGATCGGCTTGGCGTTGTACTCGCTCGACGGGAGTCGGCAGCCGGTGAAGCGCTCGACGTCCGTGAGACGAACGGCGTTGGTGACGCCCCAGAGGTCACCAGGAGCGGTGCCGTTCGGGGTGATGAACGCCTGCACGCCCTTGATGATGATCTTGCTGGTGTTGCCGTAGAAGTCGCCAGCACGGAAGAGGTAGTCACTCGTCGCCATGCCTGCGCCGGCCGAAGTGCTGTCCACCGTGATTTGGCCGCCGGAGCGATCAACCGCAGTGACCCAAGTCGTCCCGGACTTCAGAACGTGCGAGGTCGAAGAACCGTCGTTAAGAGACCAGACGAGCTGCATACCGACTTCGAAGTTCGCCGCGTCGCCAGGGTTGACGAACGTAATGACGTTGGAACCCGGAAGCGTCGAAATCTGACCGACGGCGTTGCCGCCGTTACCCCAGGTGTACAGCGAGAGGTTCTCGCCTGCCTGGTCGATCAGGTTGTCGATTTCATGGGACTTGGCAGTCAGGAACGCGCCGCTGTTGGTGCGCGAAGCTTCCATCACCTTGTCGCCAATTTCGACGACGCCGAAGTAGTCGCCCGCCGTGATAACGAACTTGGTTTGCTTGTTGTTTCCACCGTTGACGCCGCTCGCAACGTTCTGCGCGGTTTCGAAATCCGCACTCTGCCCCTGCGGCTTCGCGTAGTGGATAGGTACGGTAAGGGCATCGCCTTCCATACCGGTGTCGCCTTTTTTCTCCAAAAGACCGAGAAGTACGTTCTCGGCGTACACGAGCTTTTCCCATCTCCGGACGTACTTCCTCTTAAGGAAGGCGTCAAAAATTGCCATGGTCGTCATTTCAAAAATCCTCCGTAGACACAAAATTGAGCGAGTTAACGCTCGGTTTTGGCACTTTACGGGGGCCTGACCACGAACCGACTTGCGGCGTCGGCGGGCAATCGATAGGTTTTAAAGAAAACCCCTAACTGTCTTTTATTATAGCTCCTCCCTCTTGTTCCGTCAAGGACGGACTCTCGTGCTTTTGCAAATATTCTTCGAAAACGTTGATCTTTCCTCGTATCTTTTTTTCGTATGTTCCAAGGGTCGTATTACACTGATGGCACAAAAGAGACCGCGATTTTCCTGTACGGTGATCGTGGTCACGATGCATACTTTTCGACGTTCCTCCGTCACGGACGAGTTTCTCTCTACAGATGTCGCATTTGCCTTCTTGATCTTTGAATTTTTGTTCAGTTAGATCTTTCGTCCATCCGGCTTTTCGCTGCGCGTACGTTAAGTGCTCATCGTGGTATTTCTTCTGCCTTTCGTTGTTCTTAGCTTTGAACGCTTCCGGATCCTTGTCCTTATATCGTCGCATCGCCTCCTTCTGGCGAGAAGGATCCCTCTTGTACACTTCTCGTACTTCGGCGTTGCGCACGTTTCTGTAGCACTCCTTGCACATCCCTCGTGAGAAGTGCGGAAGTTCTGGATGACAAAGCGTCGTTCCTTTAGGTCTCGCCATATAAGTTGGTTCCTCGGCTAAGATTTGAACTCAGATCTCCGGAACCAAACTCCGGCGTCCTACCAATCAGACGACCAAGGAATAGTCTAGGCGCTTGGAATCGAACCAAGGGTATCTCTCGTTTCCAAAACGAGCGAGCGACCATCGCTCACCACCTAGAGAAAGCAATCCGGAGAAGGGCCGGAGGTACGTTGGGCCTTGGCGGCAACCAACTGCGACAGGCTCCGTGAGCGGCCATGTCACGCTCCTTTGGACTCAGAGGATCTGTCGCCCTCCGGCCCTTCCCACGATTTCAGCGATCAGCCGGGCAGATCTCTTCGACCGCTTCGGCGCAAACCGATGCGGGGTCCAAACACATGCCGGGCTCTTTCTCACAGGCGAGCTGCAAACCGAGCGTACAATTCGCCACATACGCCTCTTGATGCTTCTGCGTACACTTTTCCACCGGGAGCACCGGGGGCTTCTGGCCAAGACAGGACGACAGAAGGAGTACGAGAGGGAGGAGGGCTACGAGCTTCATTGTCTGAGAATTATAACCCGTCCTCCCGGATCCGTCAAGCGTATCAGCGCTTCTTCTTTTTCTCCGCGTCCATCTGACGTGCAAACATGCGGATCAACGCCGTTTCGTCTTCGTCCTCGTCACGTTGCTTCGATTCCTTCGTGACCTTCTGCTTCTTCTTTTTGACGACGGGCTTCACCTCTTCCTCGTCCTCGTCGTCTTCCTCCTCCACGACCTTCTTCTTGGACGAGCCCTTCAGCTTCGAAGCGTCGTCCGTGGCGATCGGCATGCCCTTCGCTCCGAAGACGCCGTGTAGGCGCTTGTAGCGCTCCTCGAGGTTCGTCCGAAGCGTCTTGCCGTTCGGCAGCTCGTAGTCCAAGGCTTGCTCGATTGAGACCGTCTTACGGGTCAGAGGGTCGATCAGATCCTTCTGCAGCGAGACGATCGTCTTGATGAACAGCGGGTCGTCGTGCATCGCCTTCGCGAGAGGATCTTTGGACGCCGCTGCCTTACGAGAGAGGTTGATATGGTATTCCTGCAGCGCGCGCTGCTGCTCTTGCTGTTGCATGCGCCTCTCGTGCTCTTGCTTCTCACGCTCCCGAGCAGCCTTCTCTTCGTTGCGCTCCTTCTCGATGGCTCGCATTTTTTGGTAGTTCGGGTCGTTCATCGTCTTCAGACGTTCGGCCTGAAGATCGTTCCATCCGTCGAAGCCCGCGATCTTCGCAAGCTCGTCCAGGTCGTTCTCCTGCAGCGCTTTGTTGAAGGCTTCGAACGGAGCACGAATCGGCTCAAGTTGCGCAACACGCGAGTTGTAATCCTGAATCAGCTCTGTACGTTCCTTGACGTACTTCTGATTCAGACGCCTCTTCTTGTCAGTAAAGGCGGCAACGTCTCGCTTCGTGATGCCTTTGTCATTGAGCACGAAGCCGTGCTTCTCCGCAAGCTTCTTAAGCTGCGCGAGTTCCTTGTCCGCAGCAGCCTTCTCGGGAGCCTCTTTAGACTCTTCATCCGCGTCTTCGTCAGACTCTTCGGACTCTTCCTCTTCGTCTTCTTCGCCGTCAGAGGCTTCCTCTTCCGTGCTTTCTTCGGAGGTTTCCTCTGCAGTCTCTTCTGCAGTTTCCTCGACTTCTTCCTCCGCGCCGCCTCCGGCTGCCTCAACCTCCGCAACAGCGGCGGCCCAATCTGCGGACGTGTCGATACTGATCTGATCGTCGTTTTCCAAGCTAGTTTTCCTTTTACGCTACGGGAGGTGCAGCGGGAGCCATCTGGGCTGCTTGCCCGATAACGTCCCTCTCGATAGGCGAGGCGAACTTAATGTTCTCTGCCGTCTGCTGCGAGGCAGCGGCCTTCTTGTTCATGATCTCGCCGAGATCACGAATGAAGCGGTATAGGAGTTCCTGATTGAACTCCGGAGCGTTGTTCATCTTAGCCTTGTAGTAGGCCGAACACGTCCGGAGCAACGCACCCGGAACGTCCTGCATGAACGGCTCAGGCATCGTGTAATCGCCGTCTTCCCAACTCTTTTGCTGAGCATCGAGAAGCTTATCAATGATGCTGTCAACGTACTCGTTCTCTACGTTGATGATATTGTGCGAGTTGGCCTCCATGTCGGGCCACTGCAGCATCGCCTCGTACGCCGCAGGGTTGATGACCTGCTGCGAGAACAGCTCGGCGATCATGCTGCGACGGCCGGCAGGAGAATTGGTGAAGGCCGAAGCCGGAGCGAGCGTCGCGCCGAACTCCCAGTTGTCGTCGCCGAGGATCGCCTCAGACACCTTCTGGGAATTGAAGCCAGAAGCGCCCGGCCACTTCAGTTCCTTGTTAGGATACTTCTTTGCAAGCTCTTGAACACGATACGTGTGCTGGCGGGCAATCTGCACGAATGCAAGCTCGAACGTCTGCGCCTTGTCGAGCTGCCTACCACGCTTAGTGTTGTTCAGCGTCCGGAGTGCAACGCCGGTCTCCATGCCGGCTTCCCGACGAGCTGCCGCGCTGACTTGCGAAATGCCGATGCCGTCCCAGAATCCGCGAGTAACGAGATCCGCGAACTGCGGCTCTGCAGCGTTGAACGGAGGAACGGCGGTCTCCATTGGATACTCCGCGTTGCCTCGAACCTTGATATGGACTTCCTCGTCGTTGGACTTCAGTTCATCTTCGTTCAGCGAGTTCTCTTTGTAGTAGACTCGCTTGCCTGCGGCGATACGTGCGCGCGTCAGGAGGCGGTTACGAAGGTCCGTGGCATCCCAGGCCAAACGTTGACCCTCGTCAAGAAGTCCCATGCCGTACGGAGACTCTCGGTGTTTCTCCCAGTGAACGAACACGAACGGGAAGACAGGGGCTTCGAATTCGTGGTCTTCCTCGATGAGGACGTTACCGATGATCTTCGCGTAAGTTCCGGGCTCTTTCTTCGTGCCAAGATGCCAGACGCGGATCTGCTTGATCACGCGAGAAATGGAAGACGGGTGATTCGAAGAAAACTCGTCGAACGGAGCAGCGTCTTCAAGTTCTTCTGCGAAGTCCGGGTACTTCTCCTGAGCATACGTGAGTTCGATCGGCTCGATCACGTAGAGGGTGCGGACGTTCTTACCCTCAGAAGGATCGAAGTACACATCACATTCACGAACGCAGCGCTGAACAATTTCGTCCTCGTCTAGCGTCTCTTCGAGGACACCCATGCCGTGGATTAGCTCCGACATCCCTACGCCGTTGTTCATGGCGTCCCAGACGTTCGCGTAGCCGTCTTGCGTGGGAAGGCCGAGCAAACCCTCGTGGATTTTGTCGAGACGCCGTGCGACGCGCCGGAGCTCCCAGGACGCGCCGTTGGTCATGATCTGACCCTTCGGCTGTTGCGGCGAGAAAATCTCTGCACGGGCCGTCTGGATGGCACTGCGAAGGAGCCGAAGGTCGTCTCCGTGGTCGAGTTCTACCGTGGCGTCGAGATAACCAGAAGCGTCAGGACTTGCTAGTGAGAGATTCTCGAACAACTGCGTGCGTCGCAGATACGCCTCTCGACGCGACGACTGGTTGTCAAAGATCTTATCCGCCTCGGAGAGAACGCGGTCTCTCAGTTCTTCTCCTTTGGCGTTCCAGAAACGGTCCTCGAGTCCCATTACTTAAGCACCGTGACCAAGCATTGCTGCCAATTACCAGCAGTTACAACACCGACGACTCGTCCGTGTTGGAACACGCCGGAGCCAGATTCTCCTGGAATGCAGGGGCGCTTTGCGATCGCGAGATTCGTCAAGATGTGCATACCGCCTTGCTTGTCGAAAACCGTGAACGGCTCTTGCAACGCCGACATCTGAGCCCGCCTGCGAACCAAACGATACGGCTGATTTGTAATCAGCTCGGCTTCACCGTTCGCGTAGATCCCTTCGACTACCCCGTACTCCGACTTCTTTCCGGTCAAGTATGCAACGTCTCGATCTTCGACAAGCTTTTCCAGATAGACAGAACTCGAATAACCGTCTGCGTCGATTGCTTCAGCAACGTAGTCTCCTGTCTTCTCCGCCTCTTTGATGCAGTGCTTGGCGGTTACAAGGCGTCCGTTCCGGAGACGCACGGCCCCGCAGATGGAAGCGTTGTATTCCGGAGAGAACAACACGACGCTCGCCATGCGTTCGGGATCTCGGGAGCCGGACGGGTCGCGAGGTTCGCCAGCCTGGCACGAACACGCAAGCGTGAAAAGAAAGAGAACTAGGAGGCGCAGCATGCGGTTCTATTATAACCTAGAACTTCCCTGCTTTCAAGCGCTTGCGGTCGTTCTTCAAGGTTTCTTTGATCGCCGCTTTTCTGGCCTCCTGCATGTCCTTCAAGTCTTTCTCGAGGATTGTCAAAGGCTTAGGCGGAATATACGGCTCTTGCAACGGCTGGTTCAAACCCAAGACGAGGGCGCTTGCAAGGTCTCCGTGAGAACCGTCGGCGAGGATCGGGCTGCTGATTGTGTACCCTGTCTTTGTGGTTGTCTTCCTTACACGGAGGAGTTCCTCCCTCATCTTCTGATCTGGCGGCAGTTCAATCTGGTCGTCGGCCAACCGTGTTCTAACGCGCTCGTACATCTGTGACTTCGTAGTCGCCGTCGTCGGAACGTCAACGATGGAGATGTCGTAACGTCGTGCGACTGCGGCGAGAACGTCGGGAGCCCACTGGTCCGAGGTCACGTAAGCAATCTTGTACTTCTGCATCAACTCCGACATCTCTTTGAAGATCGCGTCAGCGTCGATGTTCTCCTTGGCAGAACGTTTCCAAACCTTGCGGAGCACTACACGGTCGCGCATCTTATCGTCTGCGCAGACGCCGCGAGTCAGAATGACGAACGCCCAATGGTTCGAACGTGTCGCAGGGTCCATTGCAGCCGAGTAATAACAAGTCGGGTCGTACTCGAGCTGTTCAGGGTACGCGCGCATCGAACGATCGAGAATGTCACTCGAGAACATCGAGGCTTGCTGGTCTGCGAAGTTCGCCAGCACGTTCGCTTCGTACGCGGACTCGTCTTCTTTCCGAACCTCTTCGCATTGCTCCGGCGTCCAATAGGACGGGTTCATCGTCGGGCCTGGTGCCTTGATAACAAGCGTCGAAGCTCCTGCGATTCCGAAGCTTTTTTGATGGGTTTCGAAGGCAAAACCGTACGGCTGCCAAGGAGATCCTACAAGCATTGTAGTCGCCCCAGGCAAAATACGTCCTCGTGTTGCTGCTAGCGAATCCTCTAAGTTTCTTACTCCGTCTTCTGCTGACGACATACGAGGGGCTTCGTCTAGCACCAGGCCTGCTAGCCAGGCCCCTACAAGAGTAGAGCCGTGTTTAGAGACCGCCGTGACCTGCACAGTTACGTGTTTTCCTGAAGGGTGGCGCAGAACGAAAGACTCTGCTTGAGGATCCCCTACAAGCAAACGACGAAGCGCAGGCTTGGCCAAAATGTTCTCAATCGCGTGATTGAAAACCATCTCAGCCGTCTTCTTATCTACCGATAAACACGGTGAGATAACACGATCTCCTACAGAGACGTTTTTCAAATTGACGTTCTGCGAAGATTGGACGAGTCTCGCAGCGGAAATAAGACTTTTCCCAGAACGGATCCCTGCGAGGATCAGAACCTGCTTAGGGACTCCCTCAGGATGTACGTTGCCGAAAGCGTCACGTACTTCAGAATGCTCCCAAAGCTCATTCAACGGAAGGCCGTCGATCGCCCTACATATCGCCCGCTGTACGGGAGTTGCCGTCACAAGTCCGAAAAGATCCGGGTGACAGAGCGTGGTTTCGAGGGTTAAAAAACCGTTCGGAGGAACGACGACTGTCGGAGAGTAGACGCGCCCTCCGGCTTTCTTTACAGCGTCCAGAAGCGCCGATAGCTTAGGATCTTTTACTTTCACTGAAAACGGCCCAGATACATTTCGAAGATGTCGTAACGGCTTACGGCTCTGAAATACTTTTCATACAGTCCTAGAGACACGTTGCAAATGTGACACAAAAGTCCTCGCGCTTTTCCTGTCACGTGATCGTGGTCTCGACAGAGTTTGGCTGCGCCTCCGCCGCCTTTGATTATTAGAACGACGTTGCAAATGAGACAGCAGCCTTTCTGCTCTAAAAGCTTCTCCTCCGTCAATTCGATCGTCCACCCTATGTTGCGAAGTCTACACACTTCCGTTGCGCGTTTTGCAGCTTCCGGGTTTTGCTTATACTTAGCTCGAGACTTCACTCTTATCGACTCTCTCGCGCGTTCTGATAGTTGGTACTTTCTAGAACGCAAAGGATCCTTGCCATATCTCTTCTTCTCGTACCCTCTGAAACGCTCCTTATTTTCGTGTCGGTACTTCCGCTGCTTCTGATTGTCTCGTTCTTTATTGACGGGGTCAGCATGCATGACACGGCGATAGCAGTTACGGCATAGTCCCTTGGCGTAATGCGCTCCGTGTCCGCACGAAGGGATCATCGCACCTTAAGCCAATCAATGACGTACTGCCTCTGATCCATGCGCCACTTCAGTTTCTCCGCAGGAGACATGGCCAGACACGCTGCGACCTGTTCCTTGACCGCCCCCGGAAGAAGCCTCCGCTCCGGCGCATCGCACTCCGACAGCACCATAAGCCCGCGAGACGCCCCGTTTAGCATCCGAAGCGAACACCGATCCCAATCGTCCTCGTACAGCAGCTCGATAACGAGCTCCGCCGAATCCAGGATCCTGTTCCTCTCCTCGCCCCACAGATGGCAGACAGGGACAGCGCCGACTTCGAGGCACGCCTTCGTACGCCGCGGAGAAAGGAACCCAAAGTGCACGACGCGACCCGGAATCTTCGGAGTGTGCGTCAGGTCGTCAGCATCGAACGGGTACGGAGCATGAGTATCCCAGCCCCAAATTTCACTTGCTTGCGCGAGACGATCGATGTAAGACTGGCGTTGGAGCCAGTAGGAGTTGGAAGACTCCGACTGATAGACAATGCAGCCTGGTTTGAAATCGGAATCTGGACAGTTGTTGCTGCCAAACAAGATCTGTTGTGAAAGAGGAATCGCAGGATTCAATTTGTCGTAATACTCTACGTCGTGTCCCTCTTGTTTCAAACGTTCGCCGATCCCTCTACGAAGTTCAATGAACGTCTGCCAAAAAGGGAACGTCTCCGGAAGAACGAGTACGTACTTCACTGCATGCCTCCTGCAGTATGCTCCGCTTTATAGAGTCTCTCAGCTCGCAGCCGCACAGCCGTGTCAGTGTCGCAAAGCAAACAATCGTCGCCCTTCTCGCAAACGTAACACTTTCCAGCGCGTCCGTACGACTTAAGTTCTACGTGTTTACCGCAGTCGATACACACCAATTGATACGCGCTCATTCCGCTCCTCCGAAATCAAACAGCGCATTGACCTGCGCCTCTCGCATCTGCAGAACCCGAGGATTGTTCGTCGGCCCTCCGTCCTTCAACGTGTAGTACTCGTTGTAGACGAACTGGGCGTTCTTCGGCCGTGGCATGTTGTAAGCAATCTCCGCAGCGCCCTTCACTCCGCGCTTGGCGAGTTCCCAGAGAGGTTCTGCGCGGGAGGGATCGATGATAAAAGACTGCTTGAAATGCTGAACGCTGTCCGTAAAGACGCCTGCACGAAACAGCGCGACGGCGCGCATTCCTGCAGGAGCTGCAGGGTTCTCAGCTGCTTTGAGGTACCAAGGAACGGCGCCATCAATGTCTCCTGTGTTCGCGAGCGTTTGTGCGAGATAGAAGGCCGAACGGGAGTTGGTCTCCGCGTCCTGGCTCAGGATCTCAATGTCTCGCTTGTATCGGGCTTGGCGTTGTTCTTCAGTGGTCGTGTTCTTGTAAATTGCTTTTACGCCGTCGAGCTGACCGATAATAGGCTGCGTCCCAGGAGACCCCATCCACGTAATCTCCTCGTGCACTCCTCCACGCCACGTAAACGGGGCGTCGCTTCGACGCAAACGAGCGGCGAGAATTTCGGAGGCGGGCGTCAAAACATTGAACTGGAGAGCATGCGCGGGGGATCCTTGCTCAAGAGCTTTTCGAAGACCAAGAATGTCTCCTGTCAGTACCCAGTCCGCGTCCCAGTCCAAAATCCAATCTGCTTGAACACTTTGTGCAATTTGCATGGACTGGTTGCGTGCGACGTCGAAACGGCCGGGCCAGGAACCGCGCACGACGATGCACGGCTTGTTGTTATCCTTGGACCACTTCTCGATCAGCTCCGGGGTGCCGTCAGTCGAACCCGTGTCGAGAACTGCAACGACGTCGATAAGCGGCGCAAGAGGGGCGAGAGTTTCAAGGATGCCGGCGGCTTCGTTTCGAAAAATGCCGGAAAGAACTACGAGGGGTTTGGTCATTCCTCAACCACGCAAAGGATCTGCCCCTCTCGCACAATCCGCAGTTCCCCAGACTCTCCGCCGAACTCTTTGAACTCGTGTCCTTTGCCCGTAAAGTGCCGAGGCGCCGAGATGTCCATCGAATAGTCCTCGCCTGCGAGGGCGGGGACAAGCACACGCTCCCCCGGCTTCACCTGCGTCGGGATCAGGTTCGTCTTGCAGCCGCCGCACTTCTTGCACCCCGGGTAGTGCCCTTTTCCGACACTCACGACGCGAGCGAAGCGCACGTCACCGTTACGCCGCTGCGTCTTGCCCTTATGTTTCCCCTCGTCGATGTACTCGAAATCAGGGAGTACAATGCCGGACTTCGTCCGAGTCTCAATCGGTTCCAACGCGAGGAGCACGTTGTCGTCGCGCATCCGGATCACTTTAGTACCGCCAATCCCTCGCCCTGGACGAGGTAATGCGCGTTCGCACACTTGATTGACCAACAGCCGTCAACACGAAGGATCTCGAGACACATGCCGTCCTTGTTGACCTCGCCGACGGTGTAGCCTCGCTCCCCGTTGGTCGTCGGGCGTGCGAGAGTGAGCTCTTGGATATGCTTCTGCTTTTGAACGTACGGCTTAGCTTCGGTCGCCTTCTTCTCTTCTGACATTAATCTCTCCGTGACTCAAACTTGGGGAGGTTGAACGTTTTCTCGAGCAAGTCGCGCACAAGAACACTGACAGATTTGTCAGCCTTCTTCGCTTCCTGCTTCAAAGCTTCGTACGCCTCCACACGTACGCAGATTTGGACTGTCTTCGTGTCTTCCTTCATCGCTACTCAGTCTCCGCGCGCCTCCGTCATGCACTGCATTAGTGCAACGAGCTGCCACTCCGCGAACGCCTTCATCATGTAGGCAATATCGACCTTGCCGCCCATTGCACAGCTCGTCTGTGTCGGCATCTCGTACAAGACGACCGCACCGTTGATGTTGCCCTTCTTGGCTTCGGCGAGGACACCTTCAAGCATCGTGACAAGTTCTTCGTCAACCGGGCGATCAAGCTTCTTAAGGTTAGACAAACAGAGACCCTCTCAATCGATTCTCTTCGGCGACCTCGAAAAGGTTTCGCACGACATGTTGCCAACACGTATACCCGACGTCCCGTGCGTAAACGTCCTTGTCAGGCAACCAGGCAACGCTAAAACACGTCTGCTTACCCGCAGTGTACGTCAAGCGCAGTTCATGTGAGTACGATTCAGGACGGCGAAGTAACGGTCCGTTGCCGGTCTCAACGACGTGGATCCCCGGGTAGTCTTTCGCGATGCGGTACACCGCTTGAACCCAAGGATCGAGACGGCTGGTCTTGCGCACCGGAGTGTTGTCGATCAGAATCTCTCCTGATACCAACACAGGCACTGCGGCCGCCGCGGCTAGAAATGTTCTTCGGTTCATTCGAACGGCCACTCCTTGTACTCGTACCCAGTCGCTTCGCTCTTCACGCGCAGACGCCCCTTCAACGGCGCCGTCGTTTCCTTGAACAGGCGCATCGGAAGTTGACCGGTCTTACGGGCTTCGATGCGCTCAGCGCGCGTTAGAAACCGCCGGACTTCCCGGAGCTTCGGGCGGTAGCGGCGTTGGATCTTCCGGAAGCCTTTGCCTCCTGGCTTGGTGATCGTGAGCTTCGGTTCGGATGGAAGCATCGAGCGAAGCGATTCTTCAGTAATAACCATGAGGCACTATTATACTATCAGATATTGTCAGAGTCAAGGGTCCGTGCTATCTTTTACAAATGAAGACGCCCTTGGAAAGCCAGATCGAGATCGCGTGGAAGAAGTACCCCGACGCCCGAGCGTTCGTTGTGTTCGAGCTCGAGGACGATGATCTCGTCTGCGTCATGTCTCTGGAGAGGCTCAACGAGATTTGCTGTGATACGGAATTCGGGAAGATGGATCCTGGGCCGCTGTCCGTGGCCGTCGCGGTCGTGAACTGCGAGAGAGGGACGCTGCAGACGTTCTATTTGCACAAGGTAAATCGGAGAGTCGTCGGGCAGGCTTAGGGCGCTCCGGGAGGGAACGTCGGAGCCGGAGGATTGCCTCCGTACTTCTTGCGCCATTTTCTACACCAACGGCGACGCAAACGATCTAACAGGCGCCGCTGTCTACGGATCTTCACTCGTCTTCTCCTTTGAGATACTTCATAACTTTCTGATGGGCTGCTTCTGCCTCTCGTGAATACGGCGGCCAGTAACGAGACTCGTCTTTATCCTTCGCCCGTCGCCTCTTCTTAGCGGAGGTCTTGGCATCCTCGCGCGTAGTCCATCGCGCCCTGTCTCCCTTCATCTCGGTCTTCACTTTAGCGTTTGCCATCACTCGTCTTCTCCCAGCACGAGGTACAGCGCGTAGCAGATGCAGCAGATAGCCCCGAGCCCGCAGGAGGCGAAGAGGACGTAGAAGGCGATGTCGAGCCAGGGGATCATAGGGAAGTCCTTGTTAGAATAGGGAGATCGAGCCAATCGTGAAGAAGCTTAGCGCCTTTGCTTGAGTTACAAGTCTTGCAGGCAGGAATGACGTTATCTGGTGCGTCTCTCCCTCCTCTCGCAAGAGGTACGACGTGCTCACGTTGCAGGCGAGATGTTTGAACGAAGCAATATGAGCAGCGGTACTCGCGCTCTTGACATTGTTTTCTGAAGACAGAGGCGGGCACTCCCGGAGAATCGATGCCTTTAAGAGCGGCGCGACGTTTGTGGCTGTAGGTGCGAAGGCGTTCCATGTTGGTCCTATTCCAACACCTTTTCCACTTTTTCTTTGCGTCATCTCTCGCATCGTCGATGTTCCGGCAACGCTCCACGTGACGATCGAATCGTCCAGGATCGCTGCACCATTGTTCTGAAAGTTTTCTAGCCTTCTTGAGGCTGTACTTCCGAGGCGTGCGCTTGTAAGCGCCTGTTTTAAGTCTTCTGAGGAGTTTAAGTTCTTCAAAAAAGAAAACAAGGCCCTTAAGAACTCGAGGATTCAGCAGTGAGTTCCTCGCAATCTCTATTCTGCAGAACTCGGACATCGGCTGCGGTTTCTCGAAAAAACTGAGAATTCGGAGATGACACTCTTCTATTTTTCGTTGGAGTCTTTCCTCCGCAGCTTTTTCGCGGCGTGAGTTGTCGTACCTTTTGCTTGACAAGATTACAAGCCTCCTCGGATAGCGGATAGCTCATCTTCTTCTCCTGCTTGCCAGGCATAGAACGCCCTTTCGTCCTCAGGCGTTGCGAAGGTGCCTGGAGGATACTTCTTTCGATTAGACGGAACAGGAGGGGCGGAGGGTGCGGGAATGTAAGGCGCAGACTCCTGAACCTTTGGTTCCGTTTTGTTCAGCTTGCGATCCTTGTAACGCTTGGCGTTGTACTCCCTCTTCCATTCTTTCATAACCTCTTTGTCGTAGCACTTCCTACACAGTCCCTTAGCGTAGTGCTTCGCCTTCTTGTGGCACGTTGCAAACTTGGCCGCATCGACGAATTGACCTGTCGCGAAGCCATGACGCCATCGCTTCTGATAGGAGCGGTTGTAACACCTTCGACATTTTCCTTTGGCGTATATTTCGGTAGACGGACATTCCAAACAATTTGGCATAGGGGTAATTCTAGCAGAGGTCGGAGGACGTGCAAGTGCGAACGTTCGTCAATATTTAACGGTTCACTTACTGAAGAACGACGGACTGGGCTGAAAACAAGACGGACCGACATACCTCTCCCCTTACTTCTGACATACCTCTTACACGTTTTCTTCAGTGCTTTTAACCAAAATTCTGCAAAGATTCTACAGTGCTTTTAAGACGTATGCCCACCTGCTTAAAGTAAAGACGATTTTGAGGCGGTTTATCCCACATATCCGTTAAGGATGTCAGTAAGGATTGCTTTCTTAGAAATACAGGCTAACATCTCGGAATCATTACGAAATAATATTAAACTGCAGGGGCTCGGTTGGCGGGGAGATAGACCCTTAGGGCTATCCCCCTCCGGCCCCATGCACTTGTAAAGATTTCTTGGCGCTCGAGATCTTGACCCTCCGAATGGTTATATTTCTCTCCATGCGCTACCTCACCCTCCTCGTTTTTCTATTTCTGACCTCCGCCTGCGGAGAATTCGCTCCCCGTCTAGAACCCGGGGACCTCGTCGCCTTGGATCCAGATTTCTCTCCCTCCGTGACCCGAAATTTAATCGCCGGCTGCGCGGAATGGAACGAGGCCCTCCCTCTCCTCCAGATTAAATGCGAAACCTCGTACGTCGGCGACTGGCACGTCCAGAAAGCGAGCCTAAAGGGACGGATCGGGCGCACGGAGTACAGCGCTCCCCTGATCCGCATCGATTCAGACCAGATCCTCGCACTTTTAGGTCACGTGTCGTACATTAAACACAACATGATGCATGAACTAGGGCACGCTCTAGGTTTCCACGACCATCTTGACGACGATTCGGCGATCATGGACAACGTGTCTCCTGAGATTAAGTGCATCGACGCCCGCAGCCTCTCCGTAATTCTGGAAATTCGTCCGGAACTCGAAGAAGGCGCTCACCCGACTTGCAAATAATTGGGAACCTGGTAGATCGTCAGGTGTCTACCTGACATGCGCTACCTGATTCTCCCTCTCCTCGCCCTCGCTTGCTCGAATCCTGAGCCCTGGCCCAACCAGGTCGCTGAAGTACGAGGCTACGCCCTTCCAATGCCCCTGCAGGCGCAGTCCTCGTTCGCGATTGACCCGGCCTTCAGTGACGAAGCTCACGAGGAAATCCTGACCGCCTGCGCCGAATTGAACATTGCCTTCCCCGAGCTGCAGATCACGTGTGGCGATCAGGGAAATTGGAGCTTCGTAGCCCAGGATTTGCCCGGAGACCTCGGTGGCCTCTCCTATCAGGACGGAAATATCATCGGATTGGACGAGGAACGGGTGCGCCGATGGACCTCAGACATGCGTTTCTTCCGCCACGCGGTCATGCACGAGGTAATTCACGAGCTCGGCTTCCCCGAACACTTCGAAGAAGACGAGTCCTCCCTCATGTATCCGAAGCTCGTCCCCGTCTTCTGCGTCGATCAGCGTACCGTGGACATGATCGCGAGCCTTCGCCCCGAATTAGCCCCGGGCGCGGCTGCTACGTGCTCGAAAACAACGCTTTAGGCAGACGAGGCACTGAGGTTCGGATGATGCGCAAGCACGTCCAGACGACCATTAGAGCGTCGGAAATGCGAACAACGGCTTCTTCGGCTTTGTCCAAGGTCTCGATGAGCTTTTCCTGCGTCATGGGCGCCGACGGATACCTGATACTATGATGCAGGTCAAGAGTGCGTCGATACTATGAGGCGTATTGTCGAGGGATCCTAGATACTATCAGGTATTACCAGGGCAAATAGTGGCCGTGTCTGTGCGCGCCCGCCACCCCAGGGTACCCCGGTAGGAGCCCAATACCCCTCCCCCTACCTAGGGTCCTAAGCCCCTACAGATAGCCGACCGACCCGGTCAGTCAGATACCTAGACACACCTCCGCCCGCCGCGTTGCGTCGTAGACTACACGTGTGCCCTAGGACCCTAGGCAACAGGCGTGCCTAGGGTCCTCCGCGCTACGACCGAGGGGCCCTAGGCCCGCAGCACGAGGCGATTGTACTCTCTAACGCGGTCCACGAGGCCTTGCAGCATGCCTGCCGTGTAGTCGCCGAAGGAAGCCATGTCGCTCGGGTCATCGAGCAACCGCGACCCAGGAGCGCCAGCCTCAGCGCGGGTGAGGAGTTCATCAGCGGCCCACGTAGCGGGGCCCACTTGGCCAGCGGCGCAGGCGGCGTCGTAGTGCTCCACCAGCTGGAAGAGCGTTGCGGTTTTGATCGCCTCGGGGTTGAGCATCGCGTTCATGCCTTTATAGACGTCTGGCGTGGTCAGAAGTTCCCGAGCCCTGATCTTTTTTCTAACAACCACACTCTCCCACCTATTCGTTATAAAAAACGAAGGGCCCTAGGAACTTTTATAACGCTCGTGCCGTCTCACTAGGCATGAACCGCAACGATTCACTCCAGGCGCCCGACACCTCGAACCGTGAAACCGTGGGAGCTAAGGCCCCTCTCCCCCTCTCTCACTTGACCATGACGGACCGGTTTCGGCTCTACGATGCAGTCGTAGAAGGGCGCATCCTCCCTGAGGCAGTCGTGACTTGGGCCCTAGGGATCGGAGCTATCCCGGCTCCTCGAGTGCCGTCGTTCAGCGAGTGACGGATCTGGCTAGGGCCCTAGGGACGTTTATAGAGCATCAACGTTCTATAAGCGAACTAGAACCCTAGCCGGGTAATTCACCCGACATTCAAAGGACAATCACAATGAACACTGCCATCGCAATCTACACGCTCATTCTCTCTGGCGCCCTCGCGGGCAATGACCCGTCGATCTGTCGGGACCGCATCCAGCTCGCTATTCAGGAGGCCCCTCGGACCGTGGGCTCGTTCTGGACTAGGGCCCGTGCGGAAAAGGAAGCCCGCACCATTGTGGCTCAGAAGTGCACTAAGGAAGGCTTCTACTTCGTTTCTAGCAAGTGAACTAGGCTCCTCAGGCTAGGGCCCTAGGATTCCACGCTGCATCGAATCGTAGCGACTTCCGGCCCGGCTTAGAAAAAGATCGATCAGGCAATACCTAGGATCTTTTTTCTCGCTTCTAACCTGGCCCTTGACGGGGAAGGAACTGAATTCCTTACCCCGTCGAACCAGGAGCCGGGTTACCGTAGAAGATCATTCAAGAAAGCGAGTTTTTGGCACGTCTAACCAGGGCCCTAAGCCCTCATATCCGTCGGTCTTGACGTGTAAAGATCGGCCTAGGGAATTAATTAGGCAGGAAATTCAGATCAATTCGGCGAGGCATGATTCGTGCTGGATTAAATTCGACAGAAATTGCCTGCGCCTCGTCAAGATCGTAACGTGAGCGACACCGTGAACATACCGTGAACTCACGTTACCTTACTCTCCTCGTATCTGAGGGCTCTACGACCCTCCCTGCTGCGCCTAATGGCCTGGTAGCCTAGGGATCTCAGACACTTGGCAGCTTTGACGATATGTGGGAGCCGTCCCGACGAAAAGGAAGAAAGCGAGATTGTGGGTGTAAGGTTCTCGGAATGTGCGTTTCCTCGGCAAAGGCTGAAGGTTTCTCGAGAATGCGAGGTTTTTGGGGTGTTGCAACGGTACGAAGGCCGTGCTATCGTGGCGCATACTTAACGTGACACTTACCGCGGAATCTTGGGAACTGGCTGCGAACCGAATTGACTGTTACAGGGATACTGAATATTCTGCTCTGGAAGGAAAAGGACCATGGTCTACTTGCGATGCGCCGTTTGCTTTTACTTCTTTCCGTACGATACGCGCTGCGCTCAGTGTGATTGGCGACACAAGGCGCGCGCTTGGTTTGGCTACCTCGGATATTGATCTTTTTCTCGGAACCTTTGCAAACCTCGGGACACTAATAGAACATGGCAAACAAACGATTCACCCAGTCCCAACGCGACCGAACGATCGCCCTTGCCGGCGCCGACTACTGCGAAGTGAAGGAAGGCTGACCCATGACTGATCCCAACAAGTACCCCGAACACACTGTCCGCCGCGCTCTCACCGAGCAACGCTACCCGTCCGAGAACGGATGGTTCCAGAGGCATAGCGGCGCCGTATCGGAGCACTCGACTCAGCGCGAGGAGTACGGAACCAAGTCGCGATCGTTCGAGGCTGGGCTGTGTCACATGCTTACTGGCCTCGCCCAATACGCTGGCGCCCACGTCCGTCAGTACGGCTCGCCAATCGCAGAGGACGGCGTGCTAGGCGTTGCCTGGCGCGAATCCCTGGCAGGACTGCGGCAGCTGCTGAACGGCGAGCTAGGCCGGCTCGACGGAGGCACGCTGGACCACGCAATCCTGGAGCTCTACAAGGCCGCAGGCTTCGAGGGAGACGAGCCGTGACCAAGGCCCAAGCCGTCGCCGAATGGCGCGAATACGTCCTCCCTGCCGTCAAAGAGCGCTACGAGCAAGGCGGCCGGCCCGACTACGTTGCCCGCTCCGAGGAGTGGAACAACTGGACCGACTCACTGTGTAAGGATCGGCGCATCACGACGCACCAATACGAGACGTGGTCTCACACGTCGGAGTGTGGCGAGTGAAAGCCGATGAATTCAAGGCACGTTTCGGCGAACCTGTGAACGATGACCTAGAGCGCGTGAACTGCGAACAAGCCGGCGAGATCGGGCATCAGCAGTGCGGCATGTGCTCGGTGCATGACAAGCCGCGCTTTATGTGTGGTTGCGTCAATAACGACCCGTGCGCGCTAGGGCACGAATAATGATCTCCGACGACCCTACGACCCTCTATCCCTGGCAAGCGCACAGACGCTTTTGGTGTTGAGAGAAACCATGTTCAACCTTTTCGAACCCTACGACTACTCCTATATGGGGCGAGTGTTCGACCCTGAGGAGCTTTCCAAGACAGTCAAGCTTTGCAAGAAAGCACTCCGAAAGGTCGAGTTTGACTCGTTCGTCTTTCGAGGAACGAGCGGCTTGGTTGTCGGAGCTCCGCTTGCGCTCACGTGCAAGAAGCCGTTAGGCGTCGTTCACAAGCCCGGCGGGCATTCTAAGAAGGGCTATAAGGGCCTCCGAAAGCCCGGGCGTTACGTAATCGTGGACGACTTCATAGAGTCAGGCGCTACGATGCGAAAGATCCTAAAGGATCCTGTTCTGAAGGAACGCGGAGGTAAGTGTGTCGCGATCCTCCTTTATTGGGACAATTCCGACAAGTATCACGGCGACCTGCAATTCAACGGAATACCGCTGATTATCGTCGAATGAACTATACCTCAGAGAAACAACCATGACCAAACCGATCAAAAAAACGTACGTACTCCGGACTTGTAACGCCGACATGACCGCATATGGAGGTTTCGTGTGGCCTCGAAAGGGCCTCGTGAAAGCGCCGGATTGGGATCCTGCGCCAAGGTGCGGGCACGGATTGCACGGGTGTTTGAAAGGGGAAGGAGATGCTGATCTCTTGAACTGGTCGGAGAGCGCAGTTTGGCAGGTCGTGGAAGTGAGAGCTGACGAAGTAGTCGAGCTCTCAGGCAAGGTCAAGTTTCCCCGCGGAAAGGTTTTGATCTCAGGAACGAGGAAAGAGGCAACGGACTTGCTTGTTTCCTCGTGTCCGGGCTCAGCAGTGATCGGGGCGTTTGTGACTGCGGGAGACTGCGGCACCGCGACTGCGGGATACAGAGGCACCGCGACTGCGGGAGACTACGGCACCGCGACTGCGGGATACAGAGGCACCGCGACTGCGGGAGTACGAGGCACCGCGACTGCGGGAAACTGCGGCACCGCGACTGCGGGAGACTGCGGCACCGCGACTGCGGGAAACTGCGGCACCGCGACTGCGGGAGACTGCGGCACCGCGACTGCGGGAAACTGCGGCACCGCGACTGCGGGAGTACGAGGCACCGCGACTGCGGGAAACTGCGGCACCGCGACTGCGGGAGTACGAGGCACCGCGACTGCGGGAGACTACGGCACCGCGACTGCGGGATACAGAGGCACCGCGACTGCGGGAGTACGAGGCACCGCGACTGCGGGAGTACGAGGCACCTTGATGATCAAGCATTGGGACGGATCTCGTTGCCGTACGATCGTCGGGTACGTCGGAGAAAACGGAATTCTGCCGAACGTTCCTTACGTTCTGAATGAAACTGGAGCGTTTGTGAGGAAGTGATGCAACCCTCCGATCGCTTCATAGAATGTCTCGCAGAGGAACCACTACCCCCGCAGGCATTGGTTCCAAAGCCTGAGCGTCGGACGCCTCGTGAAACGCTGGCGATATTCGGCAAAGGGCTTTCACCAGAGCGCAGGTTGCAGATCGAAAGCACGCCGGCCGTACTGTGCGAGGCGCCCGGACTCCGAGAGCGGCATGTGTTGCAACACTTGGACCACACGAACGCTTTGCAAGTAGCGTGCTGGGCCCCTCGAGGCCGGATCTCGATTGAGACTCGCCTCACTGTGACGTGCTATAGCCCGGTTCTGGCGGCCTTTTGGCCCGGGACGTGGCGCAAGGTCCCGCCCGTGCTATATACAGCGCTCTATGCCCGTGGAATGCCGAAGAAGGAGCGCATGGCCTGGGCTCTGCGAGCGGCAGAGAAGGACCGGCTATTCTTTGCGATCCTGAGGGAACGCCTCCACAAGGAAGACAGGATCTTTCTGGTGAAGGATCTTTCTAAGGATGCGCGTGATTACTTCGAGTACCGAACCGGAATGAAACCACGACGGCTGTACAACTTTGAGAAAAGGGCTGAGCTGTGAACGCTGGAACCGTAAAGATCAAGAAGCTTTCGGCTGATGTTAAAGGCTGGAAGTGTGAGATCGAACACATCGAAACAGGAGCCGCGTACGAAGGCACGTCAGAAACAGATCCGATGCGCGCTTACGAGCAAGCGATAAACAGGATGCTTGCGGCTGTGTTGAAGGGGAGGCTTCTGTGACCCCGTACCAGTACCCTCAAACCGATCGCGCTTGGATGCAACGCTACGCGACCAAGATCGGCTGCTGGGTGTGCGTTTTGTTGATGCTCGCTGTTTTTGCAGTCCCTTTTCTCTTGCCTTTTAACCTCGCGGTTGCTATATCAATCGCGTACCTGGTGAGCAGGAGATAACTCACAACATTCCAACCACATCGAATCGAGAATAAACAATGACAACCGAAAAAGAATATGCTTTCGTTTCATGCCGCGTGTTGAAGCCGTACGGAGTCGCACTGGCGCATCTTTCAGCAGACGAAGACCTCGCACTCGCAACGTTCGTCGCCTACGAGCTCAGCAAGCTCGCAGCCGAACGCAAGGGGCTTCCGATGCCAGAGAAACCTGAAAAGAAGACGATGCCCGACCGTGAAGACGTCGAGAAGGCCGCTAAAGGACGCGGAGTCTCGGTCGAGGAGTACATGGCCATCGCACTCAAAGAAGCCGTAAAACGAGACGTGGGCGCCGTGGAGCCTGTTCGGAAGGCGTCCGGGACGTATGCAAAGACGTTGACGCCTGCGAAGCTGAATCGACAACTGCGGGGGTCGATCCCTCCGGGTAAGGATGGGACTGATGGCTGATGTAAAGAAGACCCCGACCGAGAGACTTCGTGAGGCGTTGGACAACCTCGGAATTCGTACCGGAGACCTCGCGATTATGTGCGAGGTGATGCGGGCTCGTGCCGCTCTGGACGAGCTGACGGCCGAAACCCCCGACCGGCGCGCGGAGCGGCTCTTAGGCAAGTGGTTGGTGGAGAACCCGGGGTGGACGCACTTAACGGGCAGAGGCGTGATGGACTTTCGTTGTTGCCTGAGACGCGGCGAGTCCGAGTTCTATCAGGTCTACGCGGTCGGCCCCACCAAAGCCGAGGCTATTCTCGACGCGCTCAGGAAGGCAGGGTGCAAAGATGTCTGATTGGGAGTCCGAAATGGACAAGGCCGGAATCGGCGACACTGGGCAAGACGAGGTCTTGTTCCAAACGGAAGGCGCAAGGATGTCTAGCGGAGGTTTTGATCACGACGACGGCATAGACCACGAGGCGTTCGCCCGTAAGTACAACCTCGGCGAAAGAGAGGAAAAGACGAAGGCTCGCGCCCAAGCCTTCGCCTCCCTCGTCGCTTTGGCCGAGCGCTCGTCTGCGCTATCGGTCAACCTCGGTCAATGCTCGCCGGATAGCGGGCGCGGGGCCGGACGGTTCGGCGTCGGAGCCTGGTGCTGCACGATCGAGTTCAACTCCGGCGACCTCCTAGACGCCGTCGCGGACTCCCCCGAGGCCGCGGTCAAGGCCGTGGAAGCGAAGATGAAAGAGCGCGAGGACATTCAATCTGGTTTAATGGAGGATACGTGACACTACCAATCGCAACGTCGTGCGCCCTAATCGTTCTGGGCCTGATCTGGAGCAAGCAGGGCTTTAACGCGGTCTACAAGATCGCGATCTTCGGGCTCGGTCTGGCCGGGCTCCTCTCGGCTCTGAGGGTCTTCTGATGGAACGAGTTTTTGAAAAAGGTGCGCTAATCGAGCACAAGCTTCACAGTGGGGGGTATAGCCGGGAACCGCTCTCGACGGTCTTTTGTGACCAATACGAGTGCCGCGTCCTCGTCTCGAAAGAGCGCCTGGAACAGAAGTGGCCGACGGAAAAGGACGGGCCAGAGGGCGAGGCCTTTAGGAAGTTCGCGGCGCGGCTTGCGGATGCGGTGCAAAAGGCCTTGGCGGAGGGCGTGCGCATCGGTGACTCTCTCAGCCTACGAGACTGCCGATGTCCTTTGGGGACTCTTTCCAACGTCTCGACCCATCCCGACTCCTTCGCGTGCGAGCGTGAAGGGATTCTTGACCGTTACCGGGCACGGTCCTTTTACGCGGGGTTTGACGGTAATCGGTTTTTAACCGGCAGCATCACGGGCTCCCCCTACTACCGCCTCGGCCAAGCCTACAGAGCACGTTTTGTTACGAAAGGAAATCAGGAAAATGTCTAAGAAGATCAAGTACACGGTTGAACAGTTGAACGAGATGGCCCGCACGACCCCGAGCAAGCTTTTGCTCATCGCGGTTGAGGATATGAGGGCGTTGCGCAAGAAGAAGAACATCAAGTTCAACATGAATGATTGGGTTGAGACGTACGAGAATAATAAGGGAAAGAAGGTTTGTGCCGTTTGCATGGCAGGCGCCACGTTGAACAATCGCTTCGGAGCGAAGAACTTCGCCGACGTTTGTGTCCTGGACGGAGGGGACGGGGTCCCAGATTTTGCGGATGCTATCAACGATATGCGAACCGGCATGCTCCCTTGGGGTATCGAGGCAGACGAAGAAGTACGCGATGTCTTCGACGACATGATCCAGAAAACCTACAGCTGCAAGCGTAACCGCGCAGAGCTTCGCACCTACGAGCGCGCGGCGAAGTTCTTGGCTTCGAAAGGACTCTGATGCAAGTTTTCAATGACGGCCGAATCAAGGCTTGGACGGACGGCGTACCGTTCGAACAGTCTGCTCGAGATCAAGTCGAGCGTCTTTCTAACATGCCTTTCATTCACAAGCACGTGGCCGTCATGCCCGATGTCCACGCGGGAATTGGCGCAACGGTTGGATCTGTAATTGCAACGACCGGAGCGATCATCCCTGCAGCTGTGGGCGTGGACATCGGGTGCGGCATGGTCGCCGTTAAAACGAGCCTGACGGCCTCCGACCTCCCGGACAATCTCTCGTCGCTTCGAAGCGCTATTGAGGCTGCTGTGCCGCACGGGAGGACAGACAACGGAGGACGAAACGACCGCGGAGCTTGGGGGACGCCTCCTGACGACGTTGCGCATGCCTGGGAAAATTCACTTGAAACCGGATTCAAGAGCATGTGTCACTTCTATCCGAAGCTAGAGAAGTGCAACACAGTGTCACACCTAGGGACCCTCGGTACAGGTAACCACTTCATTGAGGTTTGTTTGGACGAAAGCCAAAGCGTTTGGGTCATGCTGCACTCAGGTTCTCGAGGCGTCGGAGGCAGGATCGGCAGTCACTTCATCTCGCTTGCAAAGGAGGACATGAAGCGTTGGTTCATCAATCTTCCTGACCAAGACCTCGCTTATCTTTCTGTCGGTTCGGAGCACTACGACGCCTACCGTACTGCGGTGCGTTGGGCACAACGGTTCGCTTATCTGAACCGGAGTATCATGCTCTCGCACACTGTAGAAGCGATCAGCAGGACGCTTGGAAGACATTTCAGCACCTCCGAAGAAGCGATCAACTGCCACCACAACTACGTTTCGGAAGAGCGTCACTTCGGAGCAGACGTCCTCGTCACACGCAAGGGCGCTGTGAGCGCTCGAGAGGGAGAGCTTGGAATCATTCCGGGCAGCATGGGCGCGAAGTCCTTCATTGTGCGAGGCAAAGGCAACGCGCAGAGCTTTCACTCCTGCTCTCACGGAGCTGGGCGCGTGATGTCCAGAACCGAGGCGAAGAAGCGCTTCACGGTCGAGGATCACGAGAAAGCTACAGCCGGAGTAGAGTGTCGAAAAGACGCAGAAGTACTTGACGAGACGCCCGCGGCGTATAAAGATGTGGACTCAGTGATGGCCGCGCAGGCAGATCTTGTAGAAGTCGTCCACACGTTGAAACAAGTTCTTTGTGTGAAAGGGTAAGTGATGGAATGGTTAGCTGTCGGACTCTGCCTAGCCAACTTGGTTTGGTCGTTTCACTTGTCTTGTTCTCGTCTGCCGATGTCGGAAGACCATCAGGAACGCCTACGTCAACTGATCAAACGAGACATCGAGGAACAGGAGTACTTCATGAAGACCAAAGCGCAGAAGATTGCGGCAGCTTTGGATGTCGGTACCTGTACGTACTTTGAAAAGAAGGAGTTAGGGCTGTGATCTGGTTTCTTAGCAAGGGTCGGATGGAGTACGTTGAAAGGACGTATATTTTGAAACACGAGATGCAAGTACGCCCTGACTGGCTCTACTTTTGGCTCTCGGGGGAGTGGAAGCGATGATTCGTTTTTGTGATCTACGTGAGGCGGACATCGCTGGAGGGCGCTTCGCTTTCTTCGATACCGTCACAAACAGGTTCATCGAACTTGAAGATGAACAGGCGTTCGAAACATGGGAAGACGTTCTTGACTGCTCAAAAGGAGAAGAAGCGTTCGTCGATCGTCTGGAACAACTGTGCCCTGTGTGGGTGTACGATCCGGAGGATTACTGATGACCTTCCGACCCCTAATCGCTGAGGACGCGGGCAAGCGCGTGCGCATCAGGACCGCGAGGTATCTGGACACCGATCGCTTCTCGGTCGGCACCCTCGTCTGGGACGACAAGACCAACCCCAAGTTCCCGATCGGACTCCAGACCATCAAAGGCTCAACGCAGCAGGCCGACCTGTGGTTCAAGGCCGGGACCGAGGGCGAGGTGTTGGAATGAACCGTTTTCTTTTGGTTTTCACTGACTTTGACGGGATGGAAAACGATCTAGGATCCGCGCGACACACTGTTAAGATCCCTCTCGACGCAGATTCTATACAAGAGGCGAAGACAGAAGCTTCACGCCTTTGGAAAGTGTGCCAAGAGACTCGTGGCAAGACCGGATGGGACAAAATACGATACCCTGAAAGCCCTTCCCTGATCCTCGAGATCGATTGGACAGCGGACTGACGCTGCGCTATAGTACCCGATGCGTTTTAGCCCGTCCGCTCTTTCTTTGTACGCCATGTGCCCGCGTCGCTGGGCTCTCAAAGCTATCGCCAAGATCCCGGAGCCTCCGCGGGCTGCAGCGGACCTAGGGACCAACACCCACAGCCTGATCGACAAGTACAGCGGCCGGGAGTCCCTCGCTGGTGCTGATCCAAAGGCCGTGCTCTGCGCTCAGCCGGCCCTGAAGATCGTTCAAGAGGAGACCGAGAAGGGATACAAGTCCCTCGTCGAGGACTCGTACGAATTCAACTTCGAAGGCAACACGTTCATCGGCCGGATCGACCGCGTGACTTTTACCCCAGAGGTCACGATCGTTCGGGACTGGAAGACATGCCGCACGTTCAACTTCTGCCTCGAACCTAAAGAGCTCGTCGAGAACGAGCAAGCGGTCATCTACTCGTGGGCACAGTACAACCGCGGCTCGACGTTCGTGCGCAACGACTGGGTTTATTTGAGCACGGGGACGCCGGGTAAGTCCAAGATCGTCAGCGTCGATCAGCCCAAAGAGGACAACAAGCGCCGCCTCGTCGTTCTAAACGAACGAGCCGAGGAAATGAAGAAAATGAAGGCGACGGTTGACCCGTATGATTTCCCTGCTAACTTCATGGCGTGCGACAAATACCCCCCGCACGGCTGTCCGTACCATGTGTCTAAAGGAGGGGGTTGTGACCCGTTTTCTATCAAGGAAGAACTAGAAATGCCTGGACTCGCTGACCGTATCAAGGCCGGAAAACTTACCCCCGCAATGCTTGGAATGGAGGACGCCTCGGCTGCTCCTGCGCCGACGCAAGGGCTCTCGTCTCTCGTTCCGTTGGAGGAGACCGTTGCAACGAACCCCTCCCCATTGAAGCCCGAGGTTGTAACGCCTCCTGTCGTTGTCGAGGAGCCTGTTGTTGCAGCTCCGGAGACGATTACCGTGGAGACGCCTGTCGAGGAAAAGAAGCGTCGAGGGCGTCCTCCGACGAAGAATAACAAGCTTCCGGAAGTTGCTCAAGAAGAGGCGCGACCTGAAGACTTCGGATTCGTGCCCGGCGACGCCACGCGCGTTGATCGTGTTCACGTCAACGTAAACTTCACGAAAGGCGATTTTGTATTCCATGCGGGCTGTTCTTTGGAGAGACTCGAAGAGGTCGTTGCAAAGCTCCGCAGCATCTGATGTTCTCCCTTACAAATCCGGAGTTTGACGCAGTCCAAGCGTGCCCGGATTTCGAACGAGTAGCAGCCCTCCCCCGACGTGATTGGGTAGAGAAGGTACGAAGCGAAGGCTTGGTGGACTTGTTCACCGAGTTCTTCGCTCGGGAGGGCTCTCCTCGGAGACTGTTCGAGATCCAAGCCTGCGCTTTGGAAGAAGCCGTCGAGTGCGGAGGGCTTATTACCGCGGCTGCTGTGGGCGCGGGTAAGATGACGCTCAACCTCCTACTGCCCGTTGTACTCGCCGCTTCAAAACCGATCCTTCTCGTTCCTGCCTCTATCGAGGAGCAGACGGACAAGGAGATCCGCGACCTCCTCCAGTTCTGGAAGCGAGGCAACGCGCCTCTTGCTCGAATAGTCACGTACCAGTCCCTCGGCGTGGAATCCGGCGAGTATCTGCTGGACGGAATCAAACCTGACCTGATCATCGCTGACGAGGTCCAGTTTCTCCGGAACGTCGGAGCCTCCGTCACTCGGCGCGTCGGGAGATACATCGCCAAGAACCCGTCCGTCAAGTTCTGCGCCCACACAGGCTCGCTTACACGCAAGAGCTTGCACGACTTTGCACACCTTCTGATTTGGGCCCTTCGGGAACGAGCTCCTGTCCCAATGGAGGGCAGGACGATCGAGAACTGGGCACGGGCCCTGGACCACGAGTGCGGAGCGCCACTAGAGCCCGGTGCGCTGCTTGATCTGCCTGGAGAGGGTTCGGCCAAGGAGAAGTTCCAGAAGCGCCTCAGAGAGACGCCAGGGGTCCTTATCACGACGGAGCAGTCCTGTGATGTGCCTCTGACGACTCGCATTCAGTACGCTAAGGAAGACACCCGCATCGACGATTTGTTCCAGATGCTCGACAATCGGGAGGACGATACTTTCGACGTGCCGGATCAGAGGCAGAAGGCGCTTCTGAAGCAGTCCCTGGGTGTGGGCTTCCGTTACATCTGGAAATTTCCTGCGCCTAAAGCATGGCTGCGGGCACGAAGAGACTGGTACGCCTTCTGTCGGGAAAGGATCGAAGCGTCGCAGGACTCGGACAAGCCACTCGACTGCGAACGAGCCGTGGCACGCGCGTACAAGGATCTCGACGTGACGAAGGCGTGGAAGGCAATCCGAGGGACCTTCGAGCCGGAGTCAATTCCTGTCTGGTACTCGTACAGTGTGCTCGAGGACATCGAGGAGTGGCTGAGGGTTAATACCCCCGGGCTCGTGTTCGTGAACTTCACGGCGATCGGCAAGGAACTGTCCAAGAGGACAGGGCTCCACTACTACGGGGAAAAAGGACAAACTGAAGACGGGCGTAAAGTTGCGCTTGCGCCTCCGAAACAATCTGCCATCTTGTCGATCGCGGCGAATCGTCTCGGAAGGAACATGCAAAGTTGGCACAATATGCTGATTTGTCCCATACCGTCGAGCTCTGAACGTCTCGAGCAGACTATCGGGAGGGAGCACCGCAACGGACAGAAGGATCCGGTGGATGTAACCCTTCTGCTCGGCTGCCGTGCACACTCGGACTCGTTAAACTCCGCGATCTTTGAATCTCTGCACGCCAACGAGCAGGTCGGCAACGCCTTCAAGATCCTGATGAGCCCTCCGTCTCCTGTGAACACACACACGTTCACACGAAGATGGACCTGAGGTAAAAAACACTAGCCTTCCGAAACGGATGTGTTAGATTCACCGAAACGGCCGAGCAACGGCCCTTGAAAGAGAAAAGAAACACAACAATGACCATGACCCCTGACAACTCAAACACCTCGGATACCGGCGGCCTCGACCTTGGTTCGCTTGTCGCGAACGCAAAGATCGGCGTTCAGCGTAACCCGCAACTTCCTCCCGGAAAGCACATCGTTGAGATCCTCAGCACTCAGAAGCCGCAGATGGCCGTTGCTTTCGTGGCGGACATCCGAGGCGAAGACGGTGGAACTTTTTCTTACTACAAGCCTTTGGACGGTAATGCGAAGGCGATGGCAGCACGGATGGGTGAGGTTCTCGCTTTCATTTGTGCAGCCGCGGGCTATCGTAATTTGGCAGAGTTCGAGGCGGCGGGCTACGGCCCGAAGCAGCGTGCTCTACTGATCAACAAGTGCCTCGGTACGGGCCCCGGCCCGTTGAAGGGGCAGAAGTTGCAAATGACTGTGACTGACAGCGGTCAGCGCACGAAGGCGAAGACGGATCCAATGACCGGCTTGGAAGGTCCGACGTACCCGATCTATCGCTACGCCTTCGCGCCTGTTGCCGCGGCTGAGTGATCTTACAAGGAAAGTAAACAAATGAAGACCGGACAGTATCTCTTTTTGGCTCTGAACAAAGACGCAACGCTCACGGACTGGGACTCTCTGAATGCCGACGACAAGAAAAAGTTCAGCGAAATCGAAGCCGAAATCGAGCGACGAGGACATGAGCAAGGATACGAGGCAGGACGAGACGACGGCTACGACGAGGGATACGACGAAGGCCGGTCTGACTACTGTGACGAAGACAACGACTTCTAAGATTGTCGTTGTAGGCTTGGATCTTAGCTTGAGAGCGGCCGGGGCGGTTCGGTTCGAAGCGCCCTGGTCGCTTGATTTCAAAGACATCGAGCACATGGTTACGGGTCACGCCTTGCCTCGTACAGCGACCGAATACGACAGGATGTGCAGGCTGTCAAGCACGAAGAAGGCGCTCCTTGAATTTTGTGAAGGGGCGTCGGTTGTTGTGGTGGAACAGTACGCTTTCTCTCGCGGAATGTCCCAGGCTCACGCTCTCGGTGAAATGGGAGGCGTCGTGAAACACGCTTTACACGAGAGAGGGATCGAGGTTGTTCCGGTCGTGGCTTCGCATGCAAGGGCGCACCTAGGACGGTTTCCTAGGAAGAATACGAAGGTCTTTGTGGAGGCTGCAGTGCGTAAAATGGGAGCTCCTGATGATTGGATCCCTGACGAGATCGATGCCTTCGTGGTTGCTAACTCGTACTGCGTCGAGGAAGGTCTCGGCGGGCTGGTAGTAGAACGATGAACGTACAACACTTGAGCAAGTCCTCGTTGTGGATGACTCCTGAACCGATCTTGGAAGCCTCTCGTGAGCTGATGGGAGGCATTACGTTAGATCCGGCAAGCGATCAAGAAGCAAACGAGAGAGTTAAGGCCGACTTTTTCATATCCTCTGACTCGTTGACGGAAGATTGGTACTGGGGAGGAGAGCCGACGCAGGCCGCGTTCCTCAACCCTCCAGGAGGCCGAGGGCAGCCCAAAGCCTTCTGGAACAAGCTCCTCGAGAACTGGAAGAACGAGAACATCGGTCAGGCGATCTACATCGCCTTCTCCCTCGAGCAGCTACAGCAGAACCAAAGCATGCTCGACTTCCCGGTGTGCTTCCCTGACAAGCGTCTGAAGTACGTGCCTCGGGAGGGCAAGGCGACCTCGCCTACCCACGCCAGCGCAATCGTCTACTTGCCGCCGAGGGCGGGAGACAGCGAGCACAGATTCGTGTCGAAGTTGGCTGCGCAGAAGTTCGAAGACATTTTCTCGAAGTTTGGAAAGGTGAAGCTGTGAAAACAATACAGATCCGACTGGACGTTAAGGATCCTGATGAATTAGGACGCTTGAGCTGGCAACTAGAGGCTTCTGAAGAAACATGTAAAGAGTTTCTCCGTTGGTCTGAATACGCGACGATCGAACTTGAGGTAGATCAAATGCTCAATATCGTCTCGGCTCGTTTTGTTCCGGTGTCTGAATGAGCCGAGTAATTTTCCCTGGATACGCGAGCGACGACTGCGGAGAGACTGTGGTGCCGGCGGAGGTGGCGGAGCACACGGAGCACGGGCAGGTGATCGACATCGACTACGCCCGACGCATCGTGCGAATTCAATTGCCCGTCGGAGCAGACATGCCGAGCGCTGGACATGAGGCGCGGCTGAAGTTCTTTGAGAGGGTTGACTAATGAACAAGCAAGAGACGTACAAGACGATATTCGAGTCAATTGCTAAGGCTCCTGACACGTGGACGGGAAAGCTCAAAGTCGCCGCGATCCTGGTTACTGAGATCGTCTGTGCAATCCAAGAAGCTAAAGCACCTGAAGACTGTCGCAGAGAAGAATTTCAGAAACAGACGAGCGATCTGATCCGTGATCGAATCGAAGCAATTATCAACGGAATCAAGTGAAGATCGCCTTCGACACCGAAACGTACCTGATCGGCCCCGGACAGATCCCTCCGAAGCTCGTATGTGGCTCGTTCGCGGAGATCGACGTCGCTCCGGTCGGACATCTCCTGGACTCTAAGGATACGGTCTCGCTGCTCGGAGACCTTTTGTCAGACGACGAGACTTCGATCGTCGGAGCCAATCTCGCATTCGACATTTTCGTGAGCTCGAGGGCGTGCCCGGAGCTTCTCCCGTTGTGGATCAAGAAAGCGAACGAGGAGAAGCTCCATGACGTCCTCCTGCGCCAGGCACTGATCGATATCTCACGCGACAGGTTTATGCATCGCTACAACCTCGGAGACCTGTCCGAGATGTACCTGAAGATCAACCTGGACAAGACAGAGGACTCTTGGCGCCTGCGCTACTCAGAGCTAGACGGGCTCCCAGTGTCGCAGTATCCAGCGGCAGCGGTCAAGTACGCGATCCTCGACGCAGAGTGCACGGCTCGTCTCTACACGCGACAGGAGCGTGATAACTTCTCTCCGTACTTCCCAGGCCAGAAGCCTCTGAAGGACGAGCCGAACCAGGTCAAGGCGTCGATCTGGCTCACGGCGACGTCGAATAACGGGCTCCCTGTGGACGCAAGCAAGGTGTACCTGCTGGCACAGGAGTACGAGGGACGCGCGATTGAGCTGCAGGAGATCCTTCTGGAACAGAAGCTCCTGAAGCGCAAGGTTTCGCGCAACATGTCGGTTCTGAAGGCCCTCCCCGCCGACTCGCCTCTGATCCCTCTTTCTAAGAAGTGGAAAGAGGAGCCTCCGGAGCTGATCGAGGCGGGGGTTCTTCGCGTCGAAATATCGAAGGACACGAAAGCGACCTCGAAGCGTCTCGCGGATTCGCTTCGTTCGCAGGGCATGGTCCCGAGGCGCACGGACGCCTTCAAGGCCTCAGAGAGCGGCCCATATGACTGCATTGCGCTCGATCGGGAGGCGTGCTCGCTCTCCGACGACCCTGTGATGAAGGCGTACAGCGAGTACTCGTCTATCGCGAAGAGTCTGTCGAACGACATTCCGATGCTCCAAGCGTCGGCGAACTGGGGAGGCCGCGTACACACGCACTTCACGACGCTCAGGGCGACGGGGAGAACGGCGAGCAGCGCGCCAAACATCCAGAACTTCTCGCGCAAGGGAGACACGCGCGCATGCGTGGTTCCGGAGGACGGCTACGGGCTGATCGAGACGGATTTCAAGGCGTTGGAACTCCGGACATTCGCGCAGATCGTGATTTGGATGTTCGGGAAGGAAGCGTCGAAGCTGGCGAAGGTCTTGAACAAGCCTGACGGTGAGGACGACGTTCACAGCATGTCTGTCTCGCTTCTCGAGGGAATGCCGTACGCAGAGGTCTTCAAGCGCAAGAAAGAGAAGGAGATCGACAACAAGCGCACTGCCATGAAGGGCGCGATCTTCGGGAAGCTCGGAGGGCTCGGAGCCGAGACGTTCATCGTGTATGCAAAGATGAACTACGGACTTACATTGACTCCTGAGACCTCTAAAAAGCTCCTATGGGACATTCAGCAAGCCTGGTCCGAGATTAAGAGATACCTCGACACGGTGAATACGTGGGCTCGTGAGGGAGGCAAGTTCGACGTCGTACAGCCCGCGACGCATCGGCTCCGGGCGGGGTGTACGTACTGCAGCGCGGCAAACTCCCCGTTCCAGGGGCTCGGCGCGGACATTGCAAAGAGGGCAGGCTGGTACGTGTGGTGTGAGACCGTGACGCCAGGCACCGTTTTGTACGGGGCCCGGACGGTGAACATGGTTCACGACAGCATCATGCTCGAAGCGCCGTTAGATCGGGTTGACGAGTGCATGAAAAGGCAAGAAGAGCTGATGTGCAAAGCGCAGGCCGAGTTCTTGCCCGACGTACGCCCAGGCGTCGAGTCCAAAGCGATGGCCTTCTGGCAAAAATAGTTCTTGACCGGCTGCTCGTTTTAACGCAAGGTACATCTACAAGGAGTTCAACATGGCTGCTGTTCTTGGTTTCGTTTTCATTTTGGTCCTCGTCATCGCCGTTTCTCTCATTCCTGCGACGATTTTGTACTTCGTCCTGCAGGCGCTAGGGCACGGGATCTCGTTCTTTTTGTGCGTCGGGATCATGTGGCTCGTGTTCATCGTCGGACGGGCGTTCAGGGGCGAATCGAAGTGATCTTCTCTCGCGACATCTACGACAAAATTGCCAGCCTCGCCTTTTCCAACGGATACCCCGGGTATCGTCCACATGTGACGGAGCTTCCGAACGGCGACGGCAAGCCGGACGTCGGGAAGAAGTACTCGCATATCGCGTTAAAGTATCTTCTTGGACATCCATACGAAGACTTCCTCACGGCAGTATTGGCCTCGGCACACTTCGAAGCCTGCCGAGTCGCGGAGGCACTGCAGGTTCCAGCCGAATATTATCCGCGCGTAGCGGACGGGACGTTGAGGATCCTGGAGTACCCTGCGGGTGTCGGGAGCGAAGAGCACACGGACTTCGACCTGTTTACGATTCTGTGTTACCGGGAGACGGTCGAAGATCTCGTCGTTGAAAACGGGTACTTCAAAGAGAAACTGACGGTCTCAGGCCCGGTCCGCGACAGACGAGCAGAGGCGCGTAAGATCGACCCACACATGCACATCGGCGAACTAGGAGAACTCGTTGGCCTCGGTCCTGCGACGCCTCACAGGGTTGTTGCGCGTCAGTACGTCCAGCGGTCGATTGTGTACTTCGCGATGAGTGATCACGCCGCAAGGTTGCCAGGGTGCGTTCATGGCGACAGATGTGGGTGTAGCGTCTCGCAAACCGTTGGCGAATGGCTCAAGGAGCGCATGGCGCGGTCGAGGGCGTACAAGTGAATCCGATGCCGATCTTCCGCGTCATGGAGTACTCGCGTATTACGCACAACTACTCGAGCGTGACGGCGTGGATCGTGTTTCCTCAAGGCGCTGTCGGGCAAACTTGGAATTTTGACTGGTTCAAAACGTCTGTTTTTGGCTACAGAGGCGATTGTGCGGAACATTTCGCAGAGTTGAAGGTCTGAAGAGATATGACTGAAAGAACAAAGGCTGACCGACCCGAGAGACCGAGTGAAGAGGCGTTGCGCGTGGCGCTCGCGACGCTGCGGATCTTCGTGGCGCATTCACCGTGGCAGGTGAATCACATCGACAAGGCCAACGCTGCCCTCGCCACCCTCGAATCCGAGCTGACCGCCCGGACCCCGGCCCAAGCCGAGTCAACAGACGACGGCCTCACAACGTGCCCGCGTCACGGCCGCTGTAACCCGCGAGACTGCATGTTCGCCGCGCCGTACTGCCTCGAAGCCGAGCAGCCCCCTGTCGTCGCCGCGGGGGAGGTGAGCGACGACAACCTCGGACGCGCCGTGCGCCAGGAGTGGGTCGCATTCGCCCGAACGCTCGAGGCGCGGAAAGCGCACTGGCTGGAGCCGTACGAGGCGCTCAGCGACGACATGAAGGAAGTGGACCGCCGTATCGGTCGAGCCCTGTTCAACGCCGGGCAGGCTTCCAGGAACGGCGAAGTGGCGGAGCTAAAGCGGGAGCTCGAAGCCGAGAAGCTGAAGCGCGAAGAGGCGCGCTTTGCGACAGAAGAAGCCAAGGCCAGGATCCTCGAGCTCGAGAAGCTCGTGTCTCAATGCGAAAAAGTGATCGCTTCATCGCAGAAGGCGCGAGCGGTGCCGAGCTTCGAGGAGTTCGACCTCGCTCTGATCGAAGCCGGCGACGAGTACACGCCTTGCGCGCGCGGGGGGCTTCGGTGGCTGTACCCGGGCGAAGCGCGCCGTCTCGCTTTCGAGAAGCTCTTCGCCTCCCCGCCCGCCGCGCCCGACAAGTTGCTAGAGAGAATCGTCGCACACCTGAACGGCTTCCGCGTCGAGGACGATCGCGACGACGCCACGGAGATGAGCATCGACGACGCGATTGAGGTCGTCGCGCTGGAATTCAAGAAGTGGCGCTCACAGGCGCGAGAGGAATAAGTAATGGACGATCTAATCAAAGCTTTGACGATTTTTAGGAAGTACGTGAACGTGAGTTACCCGACACATTGCGAGCACGACGTTATGTACATCATGGGTGTGACGAAGGAAGAAGTGAGCGAAGAAGACCTTGCGGAACTTGACGAACTCGGTTTCTTCTGGGACGGCGACGAAGGCTTCAAGAGCTATCGCTTCGGGAGCGCATAAGTGACCGACCTGATCAAATTCTCCCCGTCCGAACTCGAAGGCAAGAAGACGCTTTTCGAGGAGACACTCACCTACGTCGCCTCCGTCGAGTTGAAGAACGAGGACTCGCTTATCGAGGCCAACGCGCTCCTGAAGGACCTGAAGGCCGAGCTCAAGGCGATCGACGAGATGAAGACCTCGGCCACAAAGCCGATGAACGAATCTCTCAAAATCGTGCGCGCCTGGTTTCGGCCGTTGGAAGACCTCGGCGAAGCGATCGAAGCGAAATTAAAGCAGAAGATCGCTACCTGCACACTCGCCCTGCGGAAAAAAGCGGAGGAGGACTCACAGAAGCTCCTTGCCGCGGCCGACAGTTCGGATTACAATACGCTGACAACCCTCGTGCAAGAAGCTCAGGTTGCGCCGACGCTGAAAGGAACTTCTGTACGAGAAGTGTGGGTTGCAACGGTCGCGTACCCGAACGCCGTCCCACGTGACTGGTGTGTGCCAGACGACAAGCGCATCGCAGCGCATGCTCGTAATACCCCGATCGAACAAGCGCCGACGCCGATTGCTGGCGTGACGTTTATGAAGAAGGCCGTTGTGAGTGCGAGGAGCTGAAAATGAAGGTCAAGGAACTGTTGGAACTTTTGAACGACGTGGATCCGGAAGCGGAGGTCGTTTTGTCTTCTGACGGAGAAGGTAACAGCTTCAGCCCGTGCGCGGACTACAGCCCGCAATACCGCTACGAAGCCGATTCTACGTGGAACGGAGAACTCGTGTCTGCAGAAGATCCTGACGAGTTTGACGAAGAGAGATGGAACGAGGCTGTTCCGTGCGTTGTTCTCTGGCCGACGAACTGATGACTACGCTCAGCACTCGCCTCGGGACCGCGATGCTTCGTAACGCGATCCGTAACGGATGGAAGATTCCGCCGTTTAACCCCGAAATTATGCAACAGGTGGCCATCTACCTCGGGATCTTGAACCCTTGCTCGCAGAAAGAACCGTGTAACGATGCGCCCTCCTCTCACCTCCTCGTACTCTATCCAAGAGCCTATGGAACTCGACCCTCTCGAGGAACCGACGCGCCCTGACCACATCGCGATCCAACAGTGGCGGAGGCTCATGAGCGCGTTTGACGGAGTGCCGGCGGAGAAGAGGGAAAACTTCCTCGAACTGGTTGTAATTCTCGGGAAGGTGTGTCAGTAATGGAGCAGTTGGAGTTTCCTTTCGTCCTCGCGGAAGAACGAGAGCGTTTGAAATTGGCTCTCGTGCTTGCTGAGAGATCGTTGGAACACGTCCGAAGGTACAAACAGTCCTTCAGCTACACAGATCTTGTGTGTCGTAAAAACAAGGTCGAATCGATCAAAAAGAAGCTCGCAGAACTCAAATGACCCTCCAAGACGTTAAGTACTACGAAGCTCACGTAACGATCGAACCTGTTTTCGACGAACGCTTAGAACTGTTCAAATGGACGTGCGAACAGTTCGGTTTCAAGGTTGCAAAGCTTCTGATGCAGAAACGCGCCGACGCCAAACCAGAGACGAGTAAGAAGGACTCGTTCTGTACTGGACACGACAAGGACGGGCAATCGTTGCTTAACCGAATGCGTTGCCTTGTCGTTTCTTTGCGTGAGGCAAAGTTAGAAGTTCTTCGTTACAAGATCGAAGCCGTTGTTTTTGACTCTCGTTCCGGCGACACTTTCCCGTGACCCATGGCCGACAAGTTCCTCAAGATGCGCGCCGAAGTCCTCGGCCTTCACGAAGTTCCTCCGGACCTCGCGCCCTACGTCCACATGGCGGCGAGCCTCTTCGAGAGCGAATGTAAGCGCCTCGCGCGCATGATGCCGGATCGACGGATCGGTACGGCGCCTCACATTCTCCTTCAGAGCGCAGCCCTAGCCATTGCGCACTCAAGACTCGCCTACTCAGAGGGACGAGCCGATGCAGGCGCGCGCTTTGCTCGAGACAGCCGAGAGAACATGTCCGCGGCCTGGGACACCGCGATGAAGGAAAGTAAGGCCCGTAAGGACGTGCGCAACGAGGACGACGGGTACGACGCGCCTGCGGAGCTTCCTGAGATGTCCCCTGAGGAATTGGCTGCAGCTCTCAAGCAACTCGGTGCGAAGTCTTGAAACCCCTCGAAGCCGCGCTTCAGTACGCCGCTGCCGGCCTCCCCGTCCTCCCAATCTACTCCACGAAGGGATCTGTATGCTCGTGCGACAAGGGCGCTTCATGCCCGCAGCCAGGCAAGCATCCGACGACGTTCAACGGTCTGAATGCGGCTACGACGGACGAGAAGTCCGTACGAAACTACTGGGAGCTCTTTCCCGAACACAACGTCGCGGTCGTCGTGCCGAAAGGCTACGCCGTCGTAGACATCGATCCGCGTAACGGCGGAGATGTAGTCTGGGATCAGCTCGAGAAGGAATACGGGGAGCAAAGCACACTTACGGCTCTGACAGGTGGAAACGGGTACCACCTGTGGTTCAAAGTGTCCGAGCCTCTGTCCAAACCGGGTGACGGGATCGACATCAAGCAGGGCGGAACGGGCTACGTTCTCGTCTATCCGTCTGTCCACGCATCCGGCCAGCAGTACCAGTGGCACGAGGGCTTCGACATCTCCAAAGCGGCTGAGGCCCCCAAGTGGCTCGCCACAAAGCCAGAACGGGTCAAGATCGAGTCCGGGGACACTTCCACGGTCAACATCCCGTCGGAGACGATCACCGCCGTAAAGGGTCTTCTGGAGGCTCGATGGGCGGCGGACAATCGTCAAGACTGGGCCCTTCCTTTCTTCGGCTATCTGGCCATGTGTGGGTGGGATACCGACGCCCGTCTTGCTCTGGTTTCGTCTCTCGGCGGAGAGAAGCAGGAGAAGTACGAGGACATCGCACAACGGGCCGTTCCCATGGACGGCGCAGGGCGCGTAGCTTCTTCGTGGCCGGAGTGGCCTTCCCTCGACGCGGCGATTCGCGGGCCCCTCGACGCTTACGTTCAGTCGTCGTTCGCGGGTGCGTTGGATACCATGACGGAAGACGGAGAGGCTTCGCCGACTCCAGGCTTTTCCTCTTTTGCCACCATTAAGCCTCGCGCTATCCAGTTCGTTGTGCGGGAGCTCGAGATCGGCGGAGACGTCCGGCCAGGTCTCATGTCGGGCCTTCCGAACGGAGGCAAGACGCCTCTGTGCTTGTACCTCGCCCTCTGCGTCGTCTTCGACAAGCCGTTCCTCGGCTACCCGATCGAGGGCAGCGGCGGCAAGGTCCTCTGTGTCTTCTTCGAAGGCTCTCAGAACCTCGTTCTGCTCCGGCTCCTGCGTCTTGCACGAGGCATGGGGATCTCTGACTCTGAGCTCGAGGAGGCTTACAGCTCCGGGCGTCTGAAGCTTCTTTACACGAACGGAGGTCCGCTCACTGGGCTACAGGAGATGGAGACGATCCTGAACCTTTGCAAAGCCGAGCAGTACAAACTCGGGATCGTGGATACCTTGACCTCCGCGTTGGATTCGAGCGTTGATATCAACACGCCGCAGGCTCGCGCTCCTCTGAACGTGCTTTCTAAAATCACGGAGCTTACAAAGGTTCCGTGGATCATGACGGTGCACACCCCGAAGTCAGGCGACGGCGTGTTTAAGACCATGGGCTCTACGGCAATCGCGGGGGCTGCGGACACAATTCACTCGCTCGAGAACATTGGCTCAGACAAGAACAAGCTCAGGCTCACGGTGACTCGCGCTGTTATGCGCGGCGCAGCGCCGATCGCGTTCGAGTTCGTGGATTCCTCTGAACACGATTTTGAGCTTGACGCATCTCACGCTCTTTCTATCGAGATCATCGACGCAGCAGACGCTGCCGCGGAGCTGGAAGCTAAGAAGCTCGAAGAAGCGCGAGACAAGAGGGCCTTCAAGGAGAAGCTAGCCGCTGAAGCGATGGACGAGAAGATCGCGGCGTACGTGGAACGAGTAATGGGGTGTTTCGACGTACCGCGTACGCAGAACGAAGTTTCCAAGATGCTGGTCATTGACACGAAGCTCCTGAAGCACGTGCTCGATTTTCTAACGCGGCAAGGAAACCTTGTGATGGATCGAGGACGTTTCCAACGTACAGGTTGGAAGGACGAATAACGGTTGCTACTACGAACCGGAGAGGTTAGACTTCACGATGCGCAGTTCTCACGATTACAAAGAGATCCGAAAGTGCGTACTGGTCCTCGCGTTCATGTTCGTGGGGCTGGCGTTGACGAAGATGTTT
>Ga0079218_10000002_pt1 | contig 57639 bp, 98 predicted proteins | sample NCCompost_FD_77181 | JGI IMG/M metagenome (GOLD analysis project Ga0079218, IMG submission 77181) | Agricultural soil microbial communities from Utah to study Nitrogen management - NC Compost | ecosystem: Environmental > Terrestrial > Soil > Agricultural land | place: USA: Utah | collected... | reverse complement strand
TGATATTGAATTTCTCTAACCTGTGGTTCAACCCATATATCTGTGCCATAATCCCCTCTTACGTAAATCGTACCAGCCGTTGAGGCAGTTCCACAATCAACACATGTACGTGAAGTACCACTAGCAGTAGCACCAATAGTTGTCGTAGACCAACATAGATGACCACCTACTTGCGCTGACATTTTACTTCGTTTTTATTATTATAACCATGCCCTGTGTCCAGCCACAATGAGGGCAAAACAAAGGTTGAGGATAACCGTATTCATCAAACATCGGTCCCGTTGAATCGTTAATACCGTATTTTTCTGGTGTATCTCCTTTTAATTGGTGACAAGACTCTTCTCTATCAAATTTTACTCGACCTTTATCTAACGGCTTTTTCTTTTCATCTATTTGGTCTTTGTAAGCATAATGTCGTTTAGAATGATTATGGTTGCAAACTGGACATTCCCAGTCGTTCTTGTTATCGGTTCTACCCAATTGGAATTATCTCTCTTGTTTTTCGATTAATACCATATTTCTGCGGGTCATAATTGTATTTTTTGGCCAGTGCGTCCATGTATTCTCGAACCAAATTCCAAGCCTGTGATGCAAAGTCTCGTCCTTCTAATCCATCTTTAACACTTAACGCCATTACTGGTGTATCCTCTGCTTGTTTGTATAATCTAGTCAGCTTGTCGCATTCTTCTTGCGTGACTTCCATCTTAACCACGGAATGGTACTGGTGCGATTAATAATTTGACTTCTTCTTGCATCATGAACGAATCGTTGTTCAAAAGCATCTCTTTGACAGCTTTTTCATCTCTGATTGTTGACCTGTCGGCAAGTTTCTTAAACTCTTCACCTCTCACTCCACCGAACAAAATGAATCCTGAATTGATTTTTTCCAGAATGAATTTTATCATATCCTTTAGTTCCTTTTGGTTTGTTGAATCAAATTTTTTCGTCTCATGTCCGTGATGAACATCCATCACCTGTAAACAATATGTAGACATACTTTTTAATCAAAAAAACTATTATTAAAACTGGTAGGAAGAATATTCTAGTAGATTTTACTATTCTCTGGAAGCTAGAATATTTGAGATATTAGCGTTATAATCCAGTCTATTAAAAGCGGTTTTATCTCCCTCTATACACGCGATATCGCATGTACCATTATCCAAGCATATTACACGACCAAATGATGTATATCTTCCGTACCATTCTTTTGGTAAAACGTAATGATACACCTTTGGTAGTTTTCCAACACCTTTGCTGAACTTGAATGAAAATACCACATCTCCATCATATAGTGTGAATGTTTGAGCAAGACTGATACATCGTTCAACTTCTTCTACTGGTATAGCGAGTCTATCCGCAAATACTACTTCAGTGGTGCCGTTCTTTTGTTTTTTATACCTGCTTCCGCCAGACTTACATTCAAAGACTAGCATTCTTTTTTGAATATTATTTACTGCTACCAAGTCAGGTAAATTCGTAGTTGATGACCCTAGACGCCAACAATTCCAGTTAGTCTGGGTATTTATGAAATTTGCAAGATAATGTTCCCAAGCATACCCTCTATTTTGTCTTAAAGTACGTGTCACAAAAAAAGAGAAAGACGCAGTATTAAAAAACCTAGTTACTGTGCATTGCTTCTATTTGTTGAATTCCCTGATTCTCTGCTTTTTTTATATTGCATCTAAAACATACTTTGTCGGGATTTTCGATAACATTATTTAGATATTCATCAAATTCAGTATACTCTTGGCCACATTTAGGACAGTGTAAGTGCGCGCTCATTTTGGAAAGTTGCACACACTAAATAATAAACACTATCGAAGATTTAACCCTAAGATTTATTCATGCGATTCTGTCTTCTAATTTGTGCCATGGCCCGTTTGTACTTTGGTTCCAAATCCCTGAAAATCTGTCTTGAACGCGCTACATCGCCTCTTGCATTATCAATGGCAATCCACATTTCCGCGGGTAATGATATCGACTGTACTACAGAACCTGCGGGTACTTCGACTGGTTTTTCACTGTCATAAAATATGGACATTTCTTACTATCATTATCAACGTTGATAGAACTAATAAACTTAATAACAAAAGTATATAACAATCTTCTATAACATTTTACTTTAGTCAAAATGGCTGGAAGAAGGAGACGAAGAAGAAGCAAAAAGGGCAACCACAGACAGTGTTATTACAAGGTAAAAGGACGATACCTAACACCAAAGCAAGCATCACGTGCCCGAAGAAAAGGAAGAAGAAAGAGTTCAGGTCGTCGAAGAAGACGATAGCTCTCTAACCAATTTTTTTTATAAAATTTATAAATCTTCTAGTTAAATCTTACAGATTGTTTATTATTTAGTACACAATTTCTTTTCTTAATGAGTAGACCCAAGAAGTTCGATTTTCAGTTAGTGGTAGAGTCAAATTGGTTTTTTTGGTTGATATTTGGCATCATAATTGGAATCGTGTTCTCAATGCTTGTTATGGTTGTAACTGTTTATGCAATAACTGAAGAAGAAGCGCTAAGATATACAGAAGAAGGTAAGGCAATCATGAACGACCATCTGGAATTTTTAATTCCACAATTAAATAACGAGTATCTTGATAACGTGTAAAGACTGTGGCCATGACTGGAATCTACATATAATCACAGATAATGAAGTAATCTGCGACGCTTTATGGTGTGAATGTAAAAGCAGGAATTTTATCAAAAAGTAGTGATTGTATAGAACAATCTTCAGTACTAACTTTTAAGTAGGATTTATTCATTTTCGTTACGTGTTACGTTTAGTATCTGGTAGTTGTTATGCTAGTGGGCTTTCAGAGTTTCAGAACGTCATTGTAACGCTCCAAGAGATGGATGCAGTCGAGTCGGCGTTTGAAAATTTTCGTACTCAGTTAAATGAGATGAGTCTACAGCATCCTGAAAACAGTGTGTTTCCATGTGTTTTTTCAATGATGGAAACTACAATCGGTCCTATGATTAAAGATGAAGTGGATTGTAACGTAAGGGAAAAAAGGGAGAAAGATTTTGCTGAATCAGTTAGATTAACGGTCGAAAGTATAATGCCTTGGGAGAGATTCCAAAATTATGCAACTGTAGGTGTGTTATGATGGGATGCAATGGAATCTGTGCAAGACAAACTGGTAGTGTAGGACGTAAAAAATCTAGCAGAGAGTCATATTATTCATCAGAGTTTAAAGAAAGAAAATATTGTTCTGTATGTGAAACAAAAATAATAACGGAAGGTACTGAATGTTTTTGCTGTGGTTTTCGATTAAGAACCAGACCCAGAAACAACAATAATCATAGAAGAGAAAACTTTGCATTGATAACTATAGAAAATGAGCCGTTTATGGACTTGATACCTCAGATAAAGGTGGAGATTCCAATTGCGTAAAGAAAAGCCCAAAATCGAACTAAATTACGATACGTTTGAATGGTCTACTTCAAAGAGTGCATATTCAAGAGACGGTGAAGCAGTACAGGAAGCTATCTTTGCCCTGTGTGAAAGACTAGAAAAAACTAATGAAATACTATTAGCCTTATTGGAAAAAAATTAGGCCAGTGGTGCTGGATTATTTCTTATGAATGATGGAGCTATAAAGTTCTCCCAGCTATAGGTTCCTACAATTGCTCCAAGTGATGGGCCAAGTAAATCAGAACCAACGTTTCCTACAAGTCTTTGTTTTGATAGTGTAGCGAATAATGAAAGAACTGTACCTAATACACCAGCGCCATAGAGAATTACTTCTGCGTTAGAGTGACCCTGAAACATATTGAGATTTGATTCATCGTTTAGAATTGGAATTCTAAAATATTCTGACGCACCATCGATTGCGGCTGCGGCCACTGCGGCACCTGCTGTTTTTGATACAAAATTGCCCTGTCCGTTCAACATGTTTGCGAACATTCTTCTTCTAGCCATTATGATAAATTATACTGTAAGATTGTTCTATAAAAAGATTATTTTTAAAATGGCAGTACCGATATGCGATGGCCAGCTTGTTCGGCTTGGTTCGCCCAGTTTGAACCTAAATATGCTCCACCGACTGCGGGAATAATTTCGCTTGTATGGAAATTTGCTATAATTGAGCCTACTACGATACCAGTTAGTAAAAGAGATTGATAGTGAGCATCCTGTTTCTTATCTTCTATGCTAGGACCCTGATTGCCCGCGCGAATTACGTTTTTATCAGTACCACCTAGGTTTAACATGTGCCATAAATTATCCATGGCAATACCTGCAAATATTCCAGCGCTGACTAGAAAACCGTTTTTGTAGATAGCTTCCTTTGTCTTCTTTGGTAATCCACCTTTTGTACCGTATACCTGCAAAGCATCAAATAACATTACTAATATTGTTATAGAAGAATGTTATTAGTTTATCGGGTTCCATTTCTACGAGTATCGTCTTTAAGTATTTCCTGCATTACCCACACACAGTGTGGACACATGTTAGAACCTCTGTACTGACCACCATTGTATTTTTTATCGCAGTAGTCACATATTCGAATCATACAAACAATCACTACATACAAAACTCTCTATCTTATCCTGTTTTAGTGCCATGCTCATAGAATGACCTTCACCTTTGCCCCACCTTCTCATCTCACGACGTAATCCTATTCTGGTTTTACTTGGCTGACCTTTTAGATAACATCGAAAGTTTTCTTCTGTTTTTTCTTCTAGAGTCTTGATACGCTCGGCCATCTGTGGATAAAATGTGGCAATTAAATCTGATTCACCGATACCAGCAAATGCACCGCAGAGACAATCGCCACTTAGATGCAATGTTTGATACACTGGGCATACATCCATATTATTTTCTTTAATATAACGCCAGACTTGTTCTGTGCTCCAGTCTAATAATGGCGCGTAACAGGTGATGTTCTTTTCTACTTTAACCAGTTCACCACCCTTTGATTTTTCTCTACCAGTTACCTGCATTCTTCTCTTTGATTCCTTGCTTCTTCTACCAGTTACAAAGACAATATTTCTGTGAGCATTTTCTCTGGCCCACTTGCGTAACGGAAACCATTTAAGATAACTCATAACGGCCGCGTGAATTCTGGGCTTTGGAAAACCAAATCTTTCAATAAAATCTTCATAAGAATTACCTTCCTTTGGTGTTAGAACATGTAACTTCCATCCGTATTTCGCACATTGCTCTGCAACGAATTGTTCGTTTTCTGGTAGGCCGATACCTGTCTTACAATAGATTACTTCCTGTACATCTGCATAATGACACGCGACAAGTGAATCCTTGCCACCTGAAAACATACCGATATGTTCTACTGGTCTAGTGTCTTTCTTCTCTTTTGTAGCCACAGTTAGCACATTCCCAGATTATTTTGCCGTCGTATAATACATTTCTTTCTAAAAAGAGATGGCCACACGCGGGGCACTGACCATTACCCATTGTCGCTCATTCTAAATCACTTTTACTTCTAGATATTCGACTCATCGAACCTTCTTCCATCTTGACGTAAAAAAACATATCATCGTCAGATGGTTTACAGAACCGAAGAAAGGTGGAAACCTTTCCAATTGATAGTTTTACAATTCCGTCCTTTGATTGCTTTGCCTTTAGCTCTTCAATTTCTTTGTAAGCTAAAGTATTTTCAACCATAATTTCTTTGACCCTTTCACTTTTAATCTGAATGCTCTTTCTCAGGTCATCATTTTGTTTATCAATGTCACAATACCTTTTTCTAGAATTAATAAATTCCTCAATTGTCGCTGAAGTTCGTTTTTCAAAAAATTCAACTAACTCCATTAAATAAGATACGTCCACTGTCACTTTTCTCTCATGTCGCTGATATAACGCATCTAATGTAGGTCTTCCATTAAATGATGTGATATTTTCATTCTTTGGAGGTAGAAATTGAGTTTCCTGTACCGCATTATGTTTTTCTAAAGCTAAATTGGAAAAGCGTTCCCTCTCTTCGGCAATAATTTCAGACACACAAACACCTGTAAAAAATACAGATAGTGAATTTATTAAATCTTGCTGAATAATTTTACAAGTACATAGGTACATTAATTTTGACTAGGTTCTTTTGTTATAGAAGAATCTACTAGAATCTTATTACCCAAAAATCATCTGACATATTTCTGTTCTTCAGATACTCATACGGCATGTAGAAAAATCCCTTATCTCCCCATCCAGTACCCCATGAATTCTGACAGATGAATTGCTTGTCTGAGTTATTGTATCCCACACAGAGAACGGCATGTCCGCCCAGCATATTTTCAGTGGCCAAGTCAGGCATTGGAACTATTCCATCATTATCAGCTTCGTAGAATGAATCATACACCGCGTATCCAAATACAAATGGATGTTCTGTCGCTAGGCATGCTTTCATCTGGTCAAATGTGTTAATTCTCTGATAAGAAACAGTCTTGTAATTCTTAGCTTCTCTATAGCATTCTTTTGGTGGCATCTCAGTAAATTTAGAGATGGTATAATCCCACATTGATTCTGGACATATACCTTTTCTATTCAAAGATTTAATCCCGTCTCGAATGATAGCGCCACTGTCTTCAGCAACAGTATTGATGTAGACTCGCTCGTTATAATACAAAAATAGACGGGAATAATCAACAAGAGGACTACCATCACTGTATTTCATATCTAAAAATTCTAAAGCCGATACAAGTGCTTGTGCTGTGCATGAACCTAAGGAACCCTGGTCTTGTATTGGTGGGCACTGTGGTCTTAAATCAATTTTAGTTGGATAGCGTACAAACTTTTTTAGCTTGAATTGATGGTCACGGGCATCAGGAATATCAGGTAGCCATCCTAATCCCTTCTTCTTTCCTTTAGTTTTTCTCTTGGCCATTATGTTATCTTCCTTGCGTAAGGCCCATATTTCATGTTTATTTTACTACAGGCAATATCTGAGATTCTAATCTGAATATGCTGTGTCGCCGTTGGTTTGTATGTATTTGGCATTATCTGGCCAGTGTCTAAAATATTATACATTTGTCTCCACTGATTAGCATTTGTAGTACCTGAAGTATCAACCCATGCCATTAATCTTCTACCAGTTCCTTCTCTTGAAATATGCCATCTTACACCTAATACTTTTCCATTATCCAGTCGTCTTCCAATATTACCACCTCTCCATTTTGTACTATTCTTTGGATGTGGTCTTTCTATCTCCATTACTATGTCACCATTTTCACGTATTCCACCATCATACCAGCAACAGCAATTACCATCTATTTTATACTCACAAGGTGGTGTGTGGTGCGGTCCCCAGTGTTTTAATCCAATATGACCATCTGCCGTCATGCTACTTGTTTCTGGTCTCAAATAGACTACAACTTCGTATCCTTTATCTTTCCATGAAGAACCCATTGCCTTTGCCCATCTATTTGAATCCCCGTCACATCTTGTGTTCGATAATTTTACAGTATCGCCGTTTGCTCTGTACCAAGTAGTTCCTGTCTGGCTTGCATACGCGTAGTGGTAGGATGGATAGGCATATGCACGATACCCGTATCCAAAAAAGTCACCGTGTGATAGACTCATTCTACATCTATCAGCCCCAAGAAACTTTTCCGTCGCAATTCGGCTCTACATTCATTAATAACTTCATCATTGTCATGTTGACCCATCAGGTCAGCGATATATTCACAAAAGGCTCCCCTTTCAAAGACCTTGACTTTTTCTCTAAGAACTCTGTTTGAACGACCAAAGGCCGCACGAATTACTTTTTTTGGTGACGGATTATCTTCTCTTTTTCCAGTATGTCTGTTAAAGAGCGCAATATGAAAGTCCTTGTAAACATTATCCAGAAAATATGGGTCGGTCTTTCTATCTGCAATTGAGTCATCTAGCGCCCGTTCATATCTTACCAATTTCTTTCTATCGGGAATCTCTCTTGGCATAGCACATGGTATCAGTGGCGTTTCATGTGATGTAACGCAGTCTATCTGTTCTATCTTATTTTTGTAACTATCTTCCAGTGTGACATACAAATCCCCTTCTGAGAATGATACACCTACGGTTTCGGAATTAACTGGATGTGAATGTACCGAACCAATTCTTGCTGATTTACCAAACTGCGAATTACAGTTTAATGCAAAGGTCGAGTCTTTATTTCCCTTAAAGTTATTACCTACAAACAGACGCTTTTTGTCGGCCTTCTTACACATGGTAATTGAACCTTCGCGTCCAGTGTCTTTTGTAAATCGTTCTACTTCTGAAATTTCTTCCTTAACTTCAGGGGGAATATTTGTCCAAGGAATACCCGCCGTTTGTACCAGCGTTGAACTTTTTGGCCGTTCGTATTTATGAATAGACATTGCTAAACATTACCTGTCCATAGGGATAACCGTGGTATGCATAAGCTACATTGGCCTTACAACATAAATCACACATAGCACCTGTAGTACCTGCGCATTTACTGCTACATGGACAAGAGGATTTGGTGCTTCCAGAACTCTTGCCACTTATGATACCTTTGCTACCTGAACCACTACCACTGCTACCACCGCCCGAACCTCCACAACATTTACCACATTTGCATGGACTGCATTTTTTACGGTATGACTCGCACCATCCTTTACTACATAAATCACTGCATGAATCACCACCAGAGCCAAATGAGCCATTGGTTTCTTTTGAAGAACTACTTCCATCAAGTCCGCATTTTGATGCTACCCTGTTACCACCTTTGCAACGTGAACAATTTCCACTACATTTCTCATTATATGATTTGCACCAGCAATTACGACATGCTTTGGCGCAGTCGTAATCTTTGTCACCGCCACCATTACCCCCTTCTCCATCAGAGACACCTTCGTCTTCGCCTTCACCAAAGTCTCCACCTGTATCTGTTGTCGTATCATCAGGTTCCTTAGGTGGAAATAATTCGTCTTTATGCGTAATAACATACCAAGCGCCAATACCCAGAGTTCCAACAATCAAAAGCGTGTCTAGAGTACCCATCTACTGATTACAAACTGTATGAAAGAAAGTTATATAAAAAAGTATTACGATATCCGATAAGTTTTGTACGCTTTGTATGGACCTGTTTGTCCTACATAGGCTATTGCAAGCTTTGATGTTTTAACACATTTCTTTTTCTTTTCGTCATATTTTTCACCTTTCTTGCATTTTGGTTTTTCTTCTTCTTCTTCCTCTTCTTCCTCTATGTCTGGTTTTTCTTCTTCTTTTAAGTCGGGTAATAGATTATCAAAATAACCTTTCTGCCAGAGATACCATGAAACTCCGCCGACAGCAATAAGTCCACCTAGCCAGATTAGTGTATTACTCATGGAAACAAAGTACTATAACATTATACTTGTATTTTTATCTATTTGTTAATTCCTTAAAAAAATTGATGGGGTGGCCACAGTGGGCGCAATTCACTTTATCTTTCTTCTACCTTTTTTCTTGGGTTCGCTATTAGAATTTGTTTCAATTCTGCCAGATACTTCTTCGGCAAGTTCATCCAGTGACTTTGCTATCTTTGCGCGTCGTTCATGCATTGGCACATCAATTACCAAATTGAACTTGCGTATCGAACTTCTAAAGCCACTAATCATCTTCTCAAACCTTGCTTTTACCCAACCCCATTCTTCTCTTGTCGTAATATTCACAATGAACCATTCATGCTGGGTCACTGTGCCTATTCCGACTTTGTGAACGGTAATTGGTTTTTGCATTGAGAATATCATCATACCATCACTTACAGGATGGTGTCTGATTCTCTGGATGATTGAATGTACTTTGTACAACGGACGTTCGCGTGGTGCACCAGATGGGTATATTTCTTCAGGATATAAAATAACTGCAATCTCTTGTTTGGTTATTCCCTGAATTTCTGTACTCCAGTTTAACAAGACATAAGTCTTGGTAAAGTCTGATGCTTCGCCCCAGTCTCTGAGTACTGTATTTGCTCTTTTTACTATTTCTGCTCTAATCAGCATTTCTAGCTAGCCCCTTTTTTATGATACATTTTAACAAGGTCATCATATTTTTTCACCGCGTTTACCACCATGATTTTCGTCATGTGGTTCCTACCGCCGTAATGCGTGAATTTCTTGTACAGATATGTATGTGGCTTTGGCGTGTAGTGCGAGTCAGTACCTAATGTCACCATTCCTACGAGTCCGCATTTTTCACACTTTTCAAAATACCCTACTTTAATTCCCCATGGGTTATCCTTATGCTGTATCATGTTAATGTTCTTGGAACCTATTTGGCCTATCAATTCAAACTTTTTGTCATAGTTACCATTGCCTAAAGTCTGTGGTGCAAAAGTTCCGCCATTTTTCTCTATTATCTTTGCTTCTGCTTCTTCTTCCTGTACTGGTTCAAATTCTGGTCTTCTTACTATGTTAGTGTCTGTTATGTTTTCACCCTCACCCATTCCTTCAAGTACATGTGCAACGGGGTTTGGATGCAATACTTCGCTAATTAGATTAATGATTGTCTTTGTTGGTATTGTTGGCGTGTTTTGTTTTACTTTCACTAGTGACTCTATACTAGTGTATTTTTCTTCGTAGCTGGTTGTCACTACAGACTTCCGAACTTACTGACATAAAAGGTGTTGGTGAGATTTTTCTAGTAGATTTATTCAGCGCCAGTAGGGATATGGTTCGCCACATTTTTTTAAAACATATTTTACGGTTAGCATGGCACCACCTATTATAACCTGTACAAGACCGAGCGCTTTTGTTACATCCTTTAGACCTATCCAAGACCAAATACTTAATGGATTATTACCCGTGGCACTCAAAAGTCCTGTCAACGTAACGGGAACAGCAATAATATCATAAAATGGTGTCTGCATAAAATTACAAAAGTTGCCTTTAGGTTTAGTAGCGTAAGCCCATCTATTATTAAAATAATCGTCAGGATTCAAAATGGATACATCCTTCTCGCACGGAACGGACCTTCTTGTCCGACATATGCTAAAGCTCGGTTACTCTGTGCTGGTGGTGGTAATGGAACTGCGGGATTTAATTCCTGTGGCATCGGCGTATATTGTTCAAAGCCCAGTCCAGCCAGAACCGAACCGCTCTGTGCATCACCTATTGGAATAGCAACCAATACCCATAATGGTCCTGGATGTCCACAAACTTGCGGATATATCTTACCGTCATTGAATAACTTGTAATTAATTACACGAACACCCTGTCCTCTAAGATAATCGGCTGTTAGATGATTATCCCTGCACTGTGTTTTCTTTTTAGCGTAATATACATACCCACCAGTCGTTGGGATATCTCCATCATCAGGTTCTGTGTCTCCGTTAGATGGTGGTTTATCGCCCGTACTTACTTGGGTTTTAAAGAAATAATATCCAATACCAATAAACAGACCCCCCGCACCATACATGAGAATGTCGTCAATATTTGGCATATTACGAAACAGTTGGAAATACGTTAACTGCGTGAGAGTTGTGTGTTGCTATTCCAAGCTCTTGATGAATTACCTGCCACTGAGTACTTACTGTTAGTTTGAATTGTTCAATTGCTATTCTTAGCTGTTCTTGGAACTGTGCGTTACTTATTGTACCTTCTCTTTTAGCTTTGATTAAATCATGTAGTGTCTTTTTGAAAGCGTCTCTTGCTGTTTGTATCGCAGTTCGCAGTCGTGCAATCGCGGACTTTACTCTATCCATGTTTACAGAAACCTGTGATGGATATGCAGAATAATCAACGACGTCTTGATATATTTTATTCATGTTTGTTAAATCGCCAAAGTCTCTCTTTCTTTGATTTTGTGCATGAGTTATCCAGAGCCAAGCTACTACGGCGGCGCCACCCACCAATAATGCTGTATTAGAAATTCCGCCCGCAAAAACTACACCTGGGATTCTTACACCAGTATCACCGTTAGCCATATAATATTCTTCTATAACAGTCTCAGATAAAAGAGTTACTTAGATTAAAATGGGGGTGAAGGAGATAGAGATACCGTTTGTTGCAGGTGTTTGTGTGTCTGGCAACAAATAGTCTTCACCCCCACTAATGAAGCGTTATATTAATAACGCGAGCTTTCTATTTAAAACTTACCAGTTATCTACATGCAGGACATTTCTTGGAGTTAGCAAGGAAGTAGCTTCTAGCCGCATTGCATCCTTGACTTATGTTTGTTGTTCTATATCCAGTTCTGCATGCCTTACATCGGCCTCCGCACGCACTGGATGTCCAGCACCATCCACCTTTTGCATCCCATGAACAGTTACTACCAGAAGACCCCGCCTTAAATGTAGATGTTTTTGGTTTTGGATTACAGAAACAACTTCCATCCGCTTTTACTCTATCAACGCCAGGGTATCCACCTGCTTTACATCTATTCTTGCAATGACATACATAACATCCACCCATATTCGTCTGACTGGCGCATCCTGGGAATTTGCATATATTGTTTTTACAGCTTGGACATTTTTTAGCATTGTTTAGGAAATAAGTACGTGCCGCATTACATCCCTGTGTAATATTGGTTGTTTTATATCCAGTTCTACAAGCTCTGCATTTTCCACCACATGAAGTAGAACTCCAGCACCAACCGCCTCTTGCATCCCATGAACAGTTACTACCCCTGCTACCAGCTTTGAAGCTTCCAGTAGTACCTGCGCATGTTAACGTGTTTCCTCTTTTCACAGCAATCATACCCTGTCTCTGACAGTTGGCCTCAGCCACACAGCCTGGGCACCTACGGGAGTTTCTGATAAAATATTCTCTTACCTGTGAACATCCTTTATCCGTTCCAGTTGTTGTGGTTGGAATATAGCTTTTCATACATGCTTTGCAATCAAACTTACATGCACTGGATTTCCAGCACCATCCTCCCTTTGTATCCCAGTTACAGTTTCCCCTAGTGCCAGCTTTAAGAAACTGTGGTGCCTTACATTGACATCCACCACCTAAAGTAAGAGAACCCCTGCCACCACCACTGCTTTTACATCTTGCGTCACACTGGTCGTATTTACCACCCTTGTCATACCATTCAGGATGAAGTTGTGAACCGAATTCTTTTTGAGCATATTTTACAGGGTCACCTGCCGCTACAGACCCCGATGCTACTCTGTTCGTAATGTCTGCCCACCATGTATTGAGTCCGTTTATTAGCTTCCCGATGACGTCCTGACCTTGAACACCTTTAGAAGAATTAAGAACTTTGGCCGCAGTAGGAGCACCCTTGGATGCACCTTTGGCCGCAAACATGGCTATTCCGAAGGCGGCGACTACGAATATTAGTGGTATTGGCATTTACGGTTGCGTCACCTGCGGGGGATTAGGACCAAATATCGACCGCAGGAGGTCATTTACAAAGTTAATTATGGTCTGGACTAATGCTGTTGGATTAGGGATTCCTGTTGGCGGTATTCCTGTATTGCCACTGTTGAACACTTTTCCACCCTGACCGCTGATGCTAACCCTTATCTTATCCTGAATGTCTTTGGCTTGAACTATCCTTCCATCTGGAAGCTTTACCATAACTTTGTTTTTGTTTACAAGAATTCTCTGGCCAGTTGGTGTAGTTATATGTACGGCACCATGCGGTGGCTTGTCCTTATCCTTGTCATTAGTTATATGTACGGATGCATTCGGATTGTTGTTTGTGGCCTTTATTGTTCTTTTAATTACGTTACGATGCGGGTCTCCTTTTACGCCACCGACGATATTTACAGATTCGTAGGCCATTATCTCATTTGATGATGGCATTGCTGTTTCTTCGCTCATTTATCTGGTCATCCTCCCTAACAGAAATACAAGTATCATTGTGATTGCACCGACAATATAGACTAATGGCGGTTGTAACAAATCTTCTAAATTATCCATCAAACCATCTGTTCCTACTGGACTAGGTTCAGAGCCTGTCATCCCATTACATTTCAAATATTCAAATAAATATTCTGTAGCCAATTTTCTCTGAGCTGGCGTTATTGTTTCATTAGTTGTAGTTTCTTTAAGGTCTTTTAATGACTTGTACTTTGCTTTTGCAAGTAATTTCTTTTCACATGCTTTTTCTTTAGGTGTTTGATGAACAACAATGTTATATGCGTAATTCATTTGCCGAGAAGATGGTAAGTAGCTCATGCTATTGAAGGCACCCTCTCCATGGAAGAATCATATCTATCGAAACTCTGATATGCCTGAGCCATTCTTGATTTACATCCATATTTGGCAAGCCATGCGGTTTTTGCTTGTGCACATCCACCGTTTACACAGACTTTAACTTTTGTTTTACCGCCACATGGAAAGTTATAATGACATGCGCGTCCTCCGCAGGACATGGTACAAACGCCATCATTATGGAATAACGCATTCTCATTTAGCTTGCAACTACAACCTGTGCTTCTAACATAACATGGTGCTTTGCATGGAGTGCATGCTTTACAGCCACATCTACCATTAACTATTCCTGGCGTTTGTCCTGAAGGACACGGACCCAGACATTTGGTTGGGAGTGTAGATTTCGTCTTGAAATTACATAAACATAAACCTGTGCTGAGATTCATTTTAGGACTCATTGTCTGATTTGGTTTTTTCATCAAAGCACATTTGTTATCACAGCAACATTTTTTACGTGCATCAGTTCCTGAAACTTGAGTATTGCATCTTGGATATGATATACAGTTCCAAGTTGAACCAACTGGTTTACCAACCTCTTTTGCTTTTTCAGGTTCTGGCTTGTCATCTCCGCCACCGCCTCCACCTCCGTCATTATCGGGAACGCATACACCGTTTGAATCGTAATGACTACCCGCTGGACATCCTCCACCACCGCCTCCAACCTGTGAGTCTACCCAGTCTTTAAAACCCTGAAAATTTGTTACATATGCGGCCACACCGCCAATTGCTCCAACAACTGTTAAAGTAGTAACCATGTTCATTGCGCTAGACATGTATGATAAAAAGTTATGGAAGATTGTTATATTAAAGTATTTTAAATTTTTTCAAGTTAAGCCGTATTGTTGTGCAAGTTTTCTTAATCCTTGGCCACCAAAATATCCAATTACTGCCGACCCGACAGCTCCTATTATTAATCCCCACATAAGGCCGTCCGTTACTTGTTTAATACCTTCGCCCTTTCCTCGTTTAGCCATAATAATTAAATGCCCTCTTTGCTTGTTTCTTTTTCTTATTCTTGGCTGTTGCTTTCTTTGCTATTTCGTCTACGGCGCCACCACTTGCCGTTCTCATTATCCATCCGCCAACACCCGAATAAAGAATAATTGCTAGACCGCCAACAAAACCCACAGTCCATAATATAACCAATTAGGCCACCGATATTCGATATGCATCACTGTCAATCATATCGTCACTCATATCGATAGGTTCTGGTTGTTTGTTATTAAAAATATCCATTATATCTAATTCTGGATTTTTCATTTTAGCGATAACATACCATCCCACGGCTAACAGACCCGCACCAATAGCAATCGTCGTTAAATCTATTTTCATGATACCGATATCCTGTCTTCAGTAGGATTGTAAGCTGTATATGCAAATGCGTGCTTTGAACCTAAAATAGCCTTACAGCTTGCCGAATTAGGAGAAAGTTGTCTACACCATTGCGCTTTTGCAAAACTACACATGTCAGAGCCAAATACACACCATGCTACGTATTTACCATTGGGTGTAACCTGTCTGAAACAAGTAGTTGCCTTACCATTTGCGGAAGAAGCATAACAACCAGTTCTTGGATTCTCTGGTTTTGGTTTTGATGTGCCTTCTGGAAGCGCTTCTTCAGGAATCTCTATTGGCTTTTTTGTGCCACCTAACATTGCGTCGACTTGTTTTTTAAAGCTAGGGATTAGAAAATAGGCTCCACCGAATGCTACCGTGCCCAATACTATTATCTGCATCTCTGAGCCCATGCTATCTCGTTACTCGCTGTATTTGTAGGAAGTTAGTTTCTACTGGTCGTTCTTGTATGCGTTTGAAAATCTCATTTCATCTGGATAATCCATTGTGGGGTATGCGTTTGTGAATCTCCAGTCACCATATCCCGTTGGTCCTGATGACACTGGTACAGGTGCAGGTGCGCTACCGAAGAACTGTGGTGCAAATCCTTGGCCTCTTCCTTCAAGACCAGTAATATCACCAATTGGTTCTAGTACTTGGTCTACAAATGGAATGCCAGTATCTCTATTTGATAGTATGTAGTATAGTCCAGCAGCTGCGGCTCCGCCCAATAGCAATTGTGTCCATGAAAATGTTTTTCCTAGTATCTTTACAGCAAATCGTTTTTTTGCCATTTACAACTACAATAAACTTCACGTTACTTATAAACAATTCTTCTAGTAGATTGTTCTATACAAAACTTGCGGACAATTTAAAACGTAGCTGATTTGGTTAATACCATGGAACAGTTATTAGTTCAGAAGGTAGAACAAAAGAAACGACACAAGTACCAATGGGCGATTGATGTTCTAAGAAATGAAAAGCAAAAACAGTGTATTGGTGTGTTATGTGCAAAAAAAGGTCTTGATGGAAAGCGGGAAGTTTGCGCAATAGGAGCTTTGTTATTTGCATTTGGTCATGAAGAGAATGGATATTATAATGCCCACGCTTGGGAAACATTAGGCGATTATTTCTATAAAAAATCGGGTGATGCCTTGGACTTATGGACTCAAATAGTCTATAGAAATAACGGACAAGAAGGACATCATCAGCACTCATTCTCAGAAATAGCTGACTGGTTGGAGAGTCTATAAAATGTCTACAGATAAGAAGAAAAAGAAACAGGAAGATTCGGCCACATATGCAAGTACAACGTCTTCGGATTGTGGGTCTGACGGTGGCAGTAGTGGGGGAGATGGTGGCGTATGTTGAAACAACAATTAATACAGTTAATAGAACATAAATTCCCAAAGGCTTCAGAGATTCTAAGGATGACAACGGTAGAGCAATGTCGTTACGCTCTATCTAAGGATGGAAAATTCTGTGCATATGGTGCTATCTATAATTTCTTTGGATGGAATGGCAATACATGGGGAGACGGAGACGACGACGGCGTTACGTTCGATTATGATACACTAATAGATCAACTTGGACTACGTCGATATGATTTTGAACAATATAAGTATAAAGAATCAATGAACATCACAAGAATGAATGACCACTACGGGATGTCATTTGCAGAGATAGCCGATGTATTGGAGAAAGAGGGATTATAATGCAAGTATTAGAATTACTTCAAGCAGAGCGAGTGAAGATTAAAGCAAGTCAGATTCTCAGACAGATAAATGTAAAACAGCATAAGGGAGGTTGGACTGACGGTCAGGGTGCATTTTGCGCAAGGGGTGCGATAATGCATTACTTTGGATGGAATGGTAGAATGTTCAGGAATGGTAGAATGTTCAGTGATGATGGCAAATGCGATAACTTTGACCACTATATTCAAAAGGAAAATGAGCTGTATCCATTGCAAATCAGAGATGATGTCGTAATGTTGAATGATAACTTGGGTATGCCGTTTGAAGACATTGCCGATTTTCTGGAGGAACAGGGATATTAAATGACAACCGCACCATTAACGCCAACACTTGTAAAAAATATAAAGAAACATAATAAAAAATGGGGCAAACAAATAATTCCATTGCTAGAATGCAAACAGGATAGGCTGAAAAATAAAGGTAAACTGGATATTGGAGATTACAAATTCTGTATAGTTGGTGAAGTCCACAAATTCAAAAACTATTACTCTGGTGACAGCTCCGATTATGAAAAGAATGAAAAATATTACTGTAATGAATGCTGTGTCTTTGCAGGTAGACTGGATACACTTGCAGATAATATCTCAGAGGCCAATGAGGATATGTCGATAGATAGTCCTAAAGTAGCAAAAAAGAAATTTGCCAAAGAACTGGAAAGATTCTATAAGCACTTTGATAAAGAACATATCAAATGACAAAGTGCAAAAGATGTGGTGCAAACAATGTTCACTGGAAGCCCAGTGCAAATACCCGCACTGGTGTCCAGTTACATAATGCGGACGAAACACCACATATTTGCAACTATACTTTTAGCGATTTTAATGAACTGCTAGCGCGTTTTTGGAATAATATTGTTATACATGATTCAGACTCTCCCGCAGTGGTAATTACAAAAAAACAGTGGCAGGATAAATTAAGATGGAAACCAACACCAGAGGAAAGAAAAACCATGGCCGAGAACCGTGAAAAATACAAGTTCTGGTATCAATAGAACAATCTTCTACATCAATCTAGCAGATTCTTTTTTAATTACAAGGAGAAACTTTTTTTGATGAATAGAATATTTGGAATGTTATTGGCTATTGTAGTTAGCCTTCCTTTTGCGTATGCAGAAGACCCAACGCCAGCACCACCCGCAGGTGCCAACGCATCAAATAACTGGGTGGCACCTAATTCAACAAATGCAACAGTACCATTGAACGCAACGTCAGCAGAAGTAGAAAGTCTGAACATCACAGGGGTAACACCCTAGTGGTGACGGATAAAAAAGAAATTAAAAAGTGTAGTCATCTAGCTTGCTATGATGATGCTACATGGATTGCTGTAGAGAAAGGAGAGACCAACCCAAAATACAAACCGACCCCTGGAACCTATTACTACTGTAACAAACATAAGAATATTCTGTCAGGGTATCTAAAGATGGAGTTTAAACAACTTTGAGTACCAATCAAGTACTATGCCAAAACTCAAAGTGCAATAAAGCGCTCATGTATCAGAACGATTACAATGTAAACTACTTTTGTTTTTGCTCTGTCAAGTGCGCAAGGGAGTGGAAGAATAAATGACCAAACTTGACTATGAAGATAAGATAACAAAAATCTTTGCTATGGGAGATGATATTATTACAATAAATACAGAGAAAATGGCCATAACAGCAGACCAGACTATTTTAGAAAATTTTCATCTAGGAGAAAAGATTAGAATAACAATTACAACTGAGGAGGAAAACTAAATGAAAATAGAAGCTTCCTGTGGTTGCGTATTTGATATTCTAAGAATCTATACTGAGAGTAACTTGCTGATGGATAGATACAAACTTCATGATACTGTGAATGTAGTTTCAATCTGCCCCGAACACGATAAAGGTCTCAATGACATCATGCTAGAAGGTGTAAAAGCAGTAAATGAAGTTAGACTCAATAACGCAACTGCATTGATGGAAGAGCGGGAGAGGAAGAAAAAGAAATGAATATCCAGTGTCCTTTCTGTATGCAAGTCTTTGACGACGGTAAGCTATATGCTAAACATATTGATGAACATCTTAGAGGTAAAGTATTTGCTAACCATATTGATGGAGATAAATAAGAAATGAGTCGTGCAAGCTATAGACGTAAAAAGTTAGAAGATGAGGTATATGATATTCTACGATGCTATGAAAGCGTTGTATATTCAGACTGGAAAAACCTTGAGGATAGTTTTACAAGAAGAACATACACAAAGCGAATAATAGAAAGGATAGGAAAGAAATGAGTCTAGAATGCAACCACTGCGGTGAAGAATATGACCTAATAGACTTTACAAAGAAACAGGGTTACAATAAAGATAACTGGATATGTCCTAGATGCGGGGGTTTATGGAAATGAAATGTATTATGCATAACTGTGAACAGGAAGCAACACACACTCTACATATAATGGAAGAAGAAACAGCCCCGCTTGGAGATGGAACTGCTGCGTTACATGTATGGCCACAGGAAATAGATAAGGCAGGAATACCCTATTGTGATTTACACACAAAAGAACAAAAAGAGAAATTCAAGTATTTCAAATATACCGTATTTCGGGAGATGAAGAAATGAATCCACTAGAGCACTGTCTAACATATCCCATGATAAAAAAGTTGTTAGCGGCTTTCGGAAATCCAATGGGTTTTTCGGTAATGATAGTTGGCGACCCTAATCACCCTGAAAATATTAAGAAACAAAAATGGTTTGATGATTGGGTAGAATTTGATAAGAAAAGAAGAGAATTTCTAGGCTGGGATAAAAAGAAATGAAGGTCAAAATAAGCATACATTCGTGGCACTACAGACTGCTTTCATTCTATGGATTTTCAATTCCATACCAGCTATGTAATTATTTTTGGAAGGTATTTGGTACTATACTGGCAACTCCTTTCATTTTGATATTAATTGGAATCTTTGGTATCGCCGATTTGATTCCAAGGAGAAATAAAGTAGAAAAACCATTTGACCGAAAATCTAATGCTAGGAAGATAATCGCATTAAAGTTATTTCTTATAGTATGGTGTATTGGATTTGGGATTTGGGATTTGTCAAGAGCAGATTATCTAGGTGCGGGAATTATGTTTGGTATTCTTGGATTCTCAACACTGAATTGGATGGGTTTAAAATACAAATATGAACGCAAACCCAAGAAAGAAAAAGACCCCAATATAGCTTGGGAAATGTTAAAGGCAACAAAGAATCGTTATTGTCCTTTGATAGAATTTACAGGTATTAATGATATTGACGAAAGAGAGTTAAACAGGTGGAGATAATGGATGAGATTTGTGCAGGATGTGGAAAAGTCTGCGGTCTGGAACCGTTTTTGAGACCTTATGGTGGAATAGTCGGTGGTAAAGAATATTGTTTTTACTGTATGCTAGAAGAAATTAAGGCAGGTAGATTAAGACCATGAACTACAGGCAAGATGTCTTGCCATACCAGATGTATTTTTCTTTTGTAGTTATTACACTTGGTACTATTGGGTATTACGGCTTTGAAGACAAACATGCAGACTTTTTTGAAAACGGTAATGGAGTAACGGCCGAATATAAAATACGTTACAATAAACAAGTGTATCATCTTGGCGAGATGGTTGCTCTTCCTGCATTGCTTGTAACTATGAGTGGTATTGGTATTGCTATCAGCGCTCTATTTCATCTTGGCCTTGATGGATATCTTTTAGAAAGGAGAAATAAAAAATGGATGTCGTAGCACTTGCCATCGCACTAATATTATTTGCACTGATGGTAGGCGGAATATTCTTCATATCAATATTGAATAATGGAGAAGGTTACAGTAGTTCGTATTCGGCAATGCGTGAAGAAGATGAAGAAGTAACCATTGTTCTTGGACAGGGAGAACTAATTTCATGCTATCAGGATTTGTACGAGAATAAGAGTTCAACCGTTAAGTGCACCACAACCTATATGACTCACAAACAGGCTGAAAAAGTAGTGGATAAAATAGGAGAGCTGATTAAATGAAAAAACTATGCGATGTGTGTAAATCAAGGATATTAGATTTAGAAAAAGATGATTATATGCATAAGAGTGGCAAGTTTATCTGTATTGCATGCCATGGTCTGATAACCAAAATAGCACTCACAGGATTGATTAGTGGAGGTAATTGAAATGACAAAAGTAAGTAAAGCTCTACTGAAGGCGCTGGATAGACTAGAACCAATTGCTCCACAATGGGCGCGTATGTTTAGAAAGATGGGAGTAGAAGCTCACATGCTTTGGAAATTTCAGACAAAAGGAAAATGGTACGACCTTGGAATTGATGCATATTGTATTGTTGGAGAAGCACATGGCCGTAAAGGATACTACATGTCTATCTATGAAAAACCGCAAGCATGTATGATATGCGGACTATTAGCAGGAGATTTTGTTGAACAAAGACCCATAATAAATTCAGAGTTAGCTAAATTGATTAACAAATTTGTAAATCATTGGAATAAGGAGCACAAGAAAAAGAAATGACCAAGCCATTAATATCAATACGTGCCATGCGACTCTATCTAAAAATGTTTTTTGGTGCCGAATTATCTGATGAAAAAATATCCGAACTGACAAATGAATGGGAAAAGACAAATTTATCTGCTGGTGAATTCTTTGAATCAAAAGGATTGAAAAGGAAATGGGCGGAAAAAAGATTAGAGGGAAAATGAAGTTCAAAAGATATATCGAAATGGAATTACAAAGATTAGAAGACAGTGTAAAATATTTTCCCGAATACGGTGTCGCCAACACAATTTCCAAATCATATATACTGGGTCAGATAAAAGCTCTAAAATGGGTATTGAGTAAAAATGATTAATCTTGTAAAAATTGTATCAGATATGTGGATGAGTCGATTACTATTCTATCGGCCAGACCCGTTAGGCTACTGCGTCATTCAAATGGATATGCGTCGAGTAATGGAATACAGCAAGCTATCAGTGGAAGAGAGACAGAGATTAAAGGGGTATATGAAATAGAAATGAAAAAAGATGATTATAGGGAATCTCAATTGGTCGATATTCTTCAACACTATATGAGACAGATAGGGAAACAAGTCAGTAGTGAGCAGGAATTTAAAGATATGTTGTTAAATGATAAGGAATTTCATAAATGGTTTTTAAATGAAACAGGAGATGTTTTTGCTTATTATCCATTAACTGAGAAATGGTTATGGGAAGCAAGTGGAAATGAGAAATGAAAGAACCATTACGTGAAGAATTTGAGGATATTGTAAAAATGTGTGGTAATTCAGCTCATATCCGATTATCAAAAAAATGGCTTGGTAAAAAGGTAAAAGTGACTGTGGAGATACAGGAAAATGACTCTGTTAATGATTGAAGGTTTCAAATGTGATTCATGCGGGCATATATGGAGCTCGCAGAAATTCAGTCATAAAAGGCCACCTATTGCTTGTTCAAAATGTAAATCGCCATATTGGAATAAGGAGAATAAAAAATGAAACATTCTACTACAAATCTTAAATAACACTAGTTTCTGTCTAAATATAATGACTCCAAAGCAGTATGGATTAATTGCAATAGCTTTATCGTCGGTACTAGCCGTACACATAGTTGCAGAAGCAATGGACGTATACGCACCATCATCTAGAAGATGGCCAGTAAATACTGGAATGGAACTACCAATGGTGACTATACTTGATGAAAATGGATATTATGCAACACTAAAATGCACAGTATCTGACTTTAATCAGGACAATGTTGAAAAACACACGTACGATTTGTCATGCACAGATGCTCCTCCAGTAATAACAGTAGGTTCAAAGTAAAAAATGAATCTCAAAACCCTTTTTTTTAAAAGTACAGCATGTCAGGGATGCAATAAAAAAATCAGCAAAAATTACCTGTGCAATAATTGTGCAGACAAGGTTACAGAGTTGGTGTTTCAAAAAGAAAAGTATGGAATAGAACCTAGTTCTGACAATCCGAAAATAAACTTACTTGCCAGTATGACCATTAAAGATAGAGATTTTCACTCCAAACTAGTTTAGGAAAATGAATCTAGATTTTTTCCTTCAAACAGGTAAAGAGTATTTAATAATAGTGGGGTTTTCATTTGCTGTGGCGACTATTTGGATGAAAGTTGGTAATTGGTGGAATAGGAGAAAAGAAAATGACACAGTGTCCTGAATGTCTTACAGATGATTTTAAAATACCCCCAGATTCAATGCAGGGAGAAATAATTTCATGTGCTGACTGTGGCGAGAGTTTTGAGATTATTACGTTAGAGCCATTAAAGATAGTAAAAGCTGAAACTGAAGGGGAAGACTGGGGTCAATGAGCGATAACAAAAAAAGGAAGAAAACATTCCACTATACAAAACAAGAGATAATCTCCGAAGTAAAGGGATTCAAAAGTGGTGGCGCTCGTGTTTCAGTACCATCAGACTGGATTGGAAAACAAGTTAAAATTACATATCTGGGAAAGAAAAAGAAAGAGAAATAAAGTTTAGCGGTAAGCGTGGTCGTAATTAAAGTCAAACAATAAAGGGTCGCTTCCAACACCGCGTCTAGCTGATACCATTACGCATACATCTGGAACAAATCGAAGTGAATAGATACCAAAGTTCATTGTGATATCCGCCGATAAGAGCGGGCCTTCAAACTGTTTTACATCGCGAAAGCCACCAGACCTGATGTATGTATCTTTAGTCATTGTAAAGCCTGGCTCATAACATATTGGTAATCTGTAGAGTGTGAGCATTGCGTTTCTCACAACATACCAGAGATTAAACCTGCTAGCACTGATACTTGTTAAATCCTCATCGGCGATTACATTGGTGCAGTGTGTTGCCCTGCTATCTACCATGATGTTATCGACGTTATTGTAATTTTGATGGCCAAGCTCGAGTACCATCTTTTCCACATCGGTATTTCTGGCAAAGTAACAATCAGCGTCCAGATTAACTATGTATCGGCCATCAGCTTGCATCACACCTTCATGGCGTGCAATACCAATTCCAGCTTTATTGATGTTAACAATCTTGATGTGTTTTTGAATCGCAGGTGCAAGTGTCTTGGTAGCTTTAATCGTGGCACCTGTTTTATCTGGGTCATAGTCAGCGATAACAATCTGTATCTTTGAAAATATTGTTTGCTCTGATAGTTTACGCAGGGTGTTGATGATGTATTTTTCTTCTTTGTATGTGGGTATTACGACAGAGATATCGAACAATCTTTAATTAAAAAGGCAGAATTAATTAAGCTATTGTGATTCTCTGTGCCATTGCAACAGCAAGATTCGCTGACGCTGTTGAACCAAGCGCTCTTACTGTCACGTTCTTAAATGATACAGAACCACTGCCACCGTTATATCTTATCCAGAACTCACTGTGTTTTTCAAACAATGCTTTATCAAAGTATGGCTTGTAGCTTCCCTTGTATACATCTCGCACGACTTCTCTACCATTAAGGTCAACCTTTTGTAATATTCCCTGTGATGTATCCTGAACTGTTAATGCTACTTTATACCATGTTCCATTTGATAATTTTTGCGGTAATCCTCTTTCTACCCCGTTCTCATGAGTGTTATGACATTTTTCTATCTTAAGTCCTGCTTCGCTTCTACTAATATGGCCTCCAAAGCCCCCAACCCGATTTTCGCAACTCCCTCCTCTATCATGTCTGTTTCTTATTTTGAAGCTAATATTCTCCACATTACCTGAATTAAACTTAAATTCAAATTGCAGTCTGGCGTTGTAGTTGTTTACAGCACCGTAAATACGCGGATGAATACCTGAACCTGAACCAATTAATTCATACTCTGTAGGTGTAACGAATCTAAGTTTTGGATTACCACTGGCGGCCGTATAGAATCCTTTTCCGTTAGGTCCTGTGTTTCCAAATTTACCATCCACCGTCTGTCCTGCGCGTCCAACCCAGTGTCTGTTAGAATCAAATATTATAGCGCCTGTTGTGTCATCATCTCCATCATCTGGCTGTGGTTCTGGTGGCGGAAGTACTCTGTCAAGTAAATCTTTAATTTCTCTACCAGTTGCTTTTCTTGCAAAGTCTTCAATGAACTCTTTAATTGGTTCTCGGTACATGGCAAAAGCAACAAGGCCACCGATAACAAGTGCGGGAAATATTATAGCGTCTAAATCAAATTTTTCCTTACGTCCGCGCGGAATATATTCTCGTATTGGAGATGGTGCTCTTTCCTGTTGAATAATAATTCGTGTGGGCTCTGATTGCGGTTGTACCGACATGTACAAATGTTATAGAAGAATGTTATAGGTTTAAAGGTTTATTCTGAAACTCTTTTACAAGTTGTTGGTAGGAGCGGAGATTACCAACATCAAACCATCGTCCATCATAACGGTATGCAAACAGTTTTCTTTTTGCAACCATCTGCGGAAATATATCGCGCGCAATATCTACATCTGCAACAAACTCCTGTCGCTCATCTTTAGCTTTCATAAACTCAAGTACTTCATCCTTTATTTTTTCTGCATTAAATATTCCAATACCAGTCCATGAAGGAAACGATAGATTTGGTTTTTCCTCCATCTTAACTACTCTTTCATCTTCAAGCATAACCTGAGAATAATCATGTTTGATATTTTGCGTCACTGCAATCACCGCATCTGTTTTAGCTCTGTGTTCATTATAATATTCAATGAACTTGCGATAATCTAAATCCGTAATTGTATCGCCATAGTGTAAGAATACATCGTTTCGATTAAAATAAGGCTCACCAAGTATTGTGGCGGCAAACTGTCGTGCTGTACCTATTTTTTCTTCCTCTCCCTGAAACATATGAAGCCTAACAGGTAAATCACGAAACTCCCACCTGTAATCCTGTTCGTCTCTTTTGTTACAGATTATTGTAATATCGTCTGGCTGTATGACTTCGGCAATCTTTTCAGCTATTATTCTAATAACTGGCTTACCGCCTAGATGTAAGAGATGTTTGTTAATAAAATGAGTCAACGGAAACATTCTGGTGCCAGACCCAGCACCCATGATTATAGCTTTCATTTCCTCTTCTTTTTTGGTGTGATGAATTGTTTTATTCGTTTTTCTTTCCATTTGTCATAATCATGTGGCCTTGATATTATTCTCTTGAGCTTTGATTTCCATAATACGTTAATTTCTCGTGTTATATCATCAAATATTTTGTATCCACTATCATATTCTAATATTAAACCATCAATTATATCGACTGTTGAACCGTCATCCAGAAAGAAAATACATTCATTAGTTTCTGAAACTTCGCCAGTACCAATAGTCTTGTAAATAACCTTCATTTGAAAATAAGTTAAAAAAAGGTATTAAAAAATGAGACGCCAGAGAAACATCGACAGACGGTAACGGTAGTTTTGTTGGGACCTCTCCCTGAGACACAGATAGAATCTGTGAAGTAACCATCCATCACACTACTGGCGCGTGTGAGTGTTGAGCCAGAGAAACTTTTGTCGACAGTACAATCTCATCCGAAGATGAGTTCTTACCAATCCTAATGGATTAGATAGGATTTGAACCTATGTGAACCAAGCTATGAAGTAACTATCAACGACACTACTGGCCTTACTAATTAGGTAAAAGGTATTAAAAAAGATTTCCGCGAGAAACAACGCGCAACGGTATTTTTCGATGCTACCACTACACCACAGGCGCTTGTACGGCACCATGCTAGGATTCGAACCTAGACCCGTCATTCCTAGATGAAGTAACCATTACAGCACACTACGCGGACATTAGAGACTGATTGTGTTTAGGTTGCTAGAGAAACATTTGTCGACTTTCAAATTTGCTATGAAGTAACTATCAACTACACTGCTAGCAATAATTATTATAAAAAAGTAATTAAAAAAGTTTTGGGAAGATTGTTCTATTTGGTTTCTTCTTCTACTTCGTGCTCTTCTTCAACGTTGCCTTCTTCGTCTTCTCTTACCTTATGTTTTTCCTTTCTTTCTGTTTCGCTCATTGGTCTTCATTACCTTTTTCTTCAGAGTTCTTCTTATATGTATCGGCTTTTATGTTTCGTATCTCGGCCAGCACAGTCTTTCTATCTCCTTCAAACTGTGGAATGTATTTCAGTATGTTTTCGCTCCATCCAGCAATCTTTAGCACGTGTGGGTCTTCTGTTGGTATCTGAGTTGTTCCATATCCTGTCAGGTCAAATGAGTACAGATATGTTGAGTGGTTTACATTACGCTTGTATCTTTCCCAGCTATCGTACAGACTTGAGTCATTGTATCCGCTTCTATCATACCCCTGTTCGTCTGAGAATATGAATATCCTGTGGACTTTGATGTTATGTTCGATTAGATAGTCGATTGTCAGGTGTGAATATGTTCCACCTCCTACATCGGTATTGCGAATCTTCTCTGCCCTTGCAAGTGCGCTTTCTCTCTGTGAGAAGTTAATTGTAGCAAACTGGTCTGCAAATGCTCCTACGATGTTATCTGGCGCGATTATACTTGCAATCCCACCAAACAGACCCCCGATATCCTGCAATTTAATATCTGATTTACCAGATATTGTTCGGCCGTGCATTGAACCTGAATTGTCACAGAATACCGCAGTTACACCATCAAGCAGTGGAAGATTCTTGATTGATATTCCAATTGCTCTGTCTAATGCAGTAAGTAACTTGCCAGTCTTTCTGTTGTTGTTATTTTGAATCGCTCTGTATGCTGAAAGGAATCTAAATGGAAATTGCTTTGAGTTTAGTATCTTTTGTTCGTCTTCTAATTGAGCTATTACATGGTCTATTGTTTCATCCGATACTTCCTTGTCTAAGAAGTTTCGCAGGTTTCTCAATATGGCCATGATACCCATCTTCTTTGAGATGTCTTCCCATGTTTCCTTTGTAGAACCTTTCTTCATTGTTTCAGTTTCCCATGTCTGTGCTGTACTTAGGTTTTGCTTTGCAATCTTTTCAAATACTCTCATTTCCTTTTCTGTCCGACCCTTTGGATGTACAAGTCTGATTACGTCTAACATGGATATCTCTGCGTTGTTTCTATCGTATTTTGAGTACTGATATTCATTAAAGTTCAGCATTGCATCTGCTAATCCTTTTCTTAATGCATTAGGTAGCATACCGTGGACATCTTTTCCTTTTTCATTTCCAATGTTTCCGCCAAGCTTCTTTCCAATATATCCAATTATTTCTGATAGTTCGTCAGCCCTCTTTATGATAGCAGGTGTGAATGTCTTAACATGTGCACGTGCCTTTGGATGCATTGAGGCTTCACCTAACAGTACAATTGGTATAGAACGCATGTACATCTTGTTTCGTGTATATGCGGCCAATTGTGTAAGAAACTGCGGTTCTTGGTCGGCTATAATATTAATGAGTTCTAAGATACGTTTCATCTCATCATTACGTTTACCGTAGAACTTGGGTTCATTTACCAAACATGTTGATACCCTAGTATACAATTCTGTCGCTGGGTCCATTTCAAATGCTAGGCCACCTTCATAGTTTTTTGTAGCCTTCACTGTCTTTGATTTTGTGGATTGATTAAATTTTGTCAAATCTCTGTCTCCTAATAAGCAACGTGTTTCCTACTTAAAAATAGGTAAGTAAGATTCTTCTATGACATTGTTTTTCATGCTAGCTTAAATAGAGTGTTACACAATGTACTAGTAATGAAAACCAAACTTCTAACTATAGCAATGGCTATTAGTTTAGTAGCGGGATTCATTATCGCAAGTCCACTGAATATGGCATTAGCATCTTCAAACAATGAAGAGGTTAACGTAAAGAATGGAAAATTCAAAATCGAAGATTCTGATATTGTCATCAATATCGAAGGCATAGAAGGCCCACAAGGTCCACCTGGTGAAGACGGACAGGATGGTCAAGACGGTGAGCAAGGTCCTGCTGGAGAGAAAGGTGAAAAAGGTGACACAGGAGAAGCTGGAGCCACTGGTGAACAAGGAGAGAAAGGAGAAAAGGGTGACACTGGAGAAGCAGGTCCGCAAGGAGAGCCTGGACCAATGGGACCACCTGGTGAAGATGGAGCTGACGGAGCTAACGCAACTGCTACTGTATTCATTAACGCACCAAACAACACTCTAGTATGTACTATTGAGGCACCAAACACCATCAACTGTGATGATGTAGTTGAAGTTCCAACAAATGACACCAACGGAGAGCCAGACCCAGTACCAGATAATGATACTAACGGTGAACCAGAGCCATTACCAGACAACCAGACTAACACAGACAATCAAACAAACGGCGATAACGAAACCAATACTGAAAATAACGATACGGGCAATAACGACAATAACTAGTTAAGCCCATCCAATTTTTTTATTATATTTAAAATGCCATGCCCATAGAATATGATGAACAAGGCAGGGCATGGCACTTGGAACTCAATGTATGCGACTCCCGCGTCTTGTGTTCACGAAAGTTCATTATTGCTTGTAAATACCAATAGTTAAAGTTTATCTAACAATTTTCTAGTAAAAAGCTACCATGCCCGACACGTGAGCATCGGACATGGTAAGCAAATGTTTAACCCCGCAAGTTGTGAAGCCACGCGAAGTACCTTTATGTATAAAAAACAATAGATAAGTTTTACTATAGATTCTTTGGTGCTTCGTATCCACCTAATGCAGAGAATCTAAGGTTTGTAGCATCAAAGTCTACACCGTTAAACAGACCATCTACTGGAACGCTGTTTTCTGGATAGTCTCTGCCTACCATGTTGGCCATAGTTGCGCCTGGGTCTCTAAAATCCCAGAATTCTGATGGATATGCTCTTACCATATTAGCTCTTACTCCACCAAATGTAGTGTCTACTCTTTTAATGTGCATCAGGAAGAATAACGCCGCTGCTCCCATTGCAAAGCCTACACCCCATGAACCAAATGCATCGCCGAATTTTATATCAGTAATACCCATTATGTAAAATACTTCTATAACATTCTATTAAAGGTTATCTTTCAATCATTTGCTGTTTGATGTACTGGCATATGAGTAGCGTCCTGTTTTTAGCGATTGATATAGTTAGAAAATGTATTCTCTTCAGATGGTCTAAAATATCAATGATATCATCAAAATTGCAACCAAATGTACCACCATCTGGAGTTATCCTACCTGTGCAGATAGGACAGTTATTGCTGTAATCCTTCCCCTTGGGCTTCAAGAGCTCCCTCTTTCATATCGTTTAAAGTTATGAAAGTTCCCAGAAGCTGGCCTACAAACATCATTGCAATACCAATAGGCCAGTGATGAAATGGTGATGGATGGTCTTTAAAGAATTCACCATGATAATAATGTGGCCTATCTCTGTACGAGAAGTATCCAATGTCATGGGCATCATCCCTTAGCAAAAACTCTCCTACATTGTACATTGCTTCTGCCAACTTATAAGGCGGTAACATTGTTCACTATTATTTTCGTAGAAAGATGTTTAAATAGTTTCTTCGGGAACAATCATGAGCAAAGTTTATTTTCTATAAATACGAAGGGGTTTACACTTAAGGCCCGTCTGACTTCGCGCGGTTTGTTCCTACCAAAGCGGACTTCGTGTCAGACGAAAGGTCTTTAGTATTTGAGGCCTATTTTCATACAAGTGTGGGGGTCTTTCGTTTCTGTTCTTCCCCCACACGGATTAAGCAAGTGTAAGGTTATCGCCAATATCATTTACGACTGGATAATCGATAGTATTCTGTCCTTCGACTGGCGGATTCTGGCCACCTACTGGCGTTGTGCCTGGCAGTACCTGTGGCGGTGCTGTAAGTACAGCGTCCGATACTGCAATCAAATAGTTACCGTCAGGATAGTTCTGCGTCGATATTACCTTGGTAAACTCAGAAGTAAATTCACCCGCAGTGCCAGATACATAAAATAGAGTTGTATTATCTGGTTGAATCCTGTAAATATAATAATAGATTTTACTTGCCCTAAATCCCTGACCGTCAGGACCTAATACCTGCCCCTGTATCTGGATTGTAGAGTTTGGTTGCACTACCTGTGGAGAAACTGTAAATTTAATACGATTACCAGTACCTTCTGCGCCACCTGATTCACCCCATGTAAAGCCACCTTTGTTCATGTAATAGTAAACAATTGCGCCACCTATTACCAAACTGCCTAGAAGCATCGGGTTTGAAACTCCTTTAATAATTGGTTTTTTAGGTATGGGTAATTTTAGTTTGGGTAACTTAACCATATATGTAATTCTACTATAAGATAGGTTAATAACATTTTTCCTTAATACAGTTTTTTAATACGTTTGCTAGTTCTTTAACTAATGCTGAAAAAAAAGAGTGATGGACTGACAAAGTCTTTTTTTGATAATGAAAAAGACCCAAAACGAGAATATACATTCTACTATATGCCACTTGAAAATGACACTGCATCTACAATTACATTTACGGATGAAGAACAAGTAAGAAAAACCGCTTGGTATCCACTGGTAAAAAAAGACGATGTTATCTTAGATATCGGTGCATCTTTTTTATCATATACATTACCAGCTCTGGCAATTGGTGCCAAGATGGTATATTCTTTCTCACCAGAACATGAATTTTCCCATGTTAAAAAAAGTCTTGCACTAAATCATGGATTCTCAAAAAGATGTAAGTTATATGACTTTGGATTTTATTCTAAAAACGGCTATTTTAAAACAGATACAATGCAGTTTTTAGAACAAGTATCTAAAGAAACTATACAGGATATAAAAAGGGCTTCGGTAGCTGGCTGGTATATACCAGTCATAACGGTTGATGAATTTGTTTCAGAACATTCAGAAATAGATAAAATTGATTTTATAAAGATAGATACTGAAGGCGCTGAATTTGCTATTCTGATGGGTGCCATTAATACTCTAAAGAAGTTCAAACCAAAGATACTGATAGAATATCATTTATTCAAAGACAGTCAGTTACGTGTAAAATCTGAAGGTTTTTTGAATGAACTGGGATACAAATCAACTGAAGTTGATACAAACAGAGCCGATTTACCGCATGTACTGTACTATTGAACTGTATATACTACAGTTATTCCGAATCTTCCTGAAGTTACTTGAGTATAACCTGTTTGTGCCAGTGTTTGCTGTAGCATAATTCCATATCCTGATGTAAGTCTAATTTCCTTCATTTCTGGGTTTTCAGGCAGTATACTCATTGTTTGTTGCAGTGGGTCTATTCTGTACGGGTCGTTAGTTACTATATGACTTCCAGATATAAGCCATCCATTGGTTGTAGTATTCCACGGAATCAGAATATTTCTTGCGGCTACTGGGAATAATGAATTTGTAACCGCAGTTGCAATGTTAAGTGATGCTCCTGATACAGGGTCTGTTGGGTCATGTGGGAATGCTGTTATTGCAGTACCTCCTGAGAATAATCCAGATATTCTACATACATCAAATCTCAGATACTGACCTGATGCCAAAGCAGGTTCTAGTGGAGTAATAAACATCTTCTTTAGAACAATAGTATTTACGCCAGAACGATATTGCATGGCAAATGCTACTCCACCTGATGTCGGCACTACGTTATCTGCATATACAATATATGTCGCAGGAGTGGCAAATGAAACAAAATCACCTGAAAATGCAACTGCAAGTCTGTGATGAATTCCAGACATTCCTTGTCCTGATGATGTTACTCTTAATCTATTGGCTTGGTCTATAGCTTTGTCATATCCGTAGAGACCTGCACCAACAAATAGATAATTCTCGAATGTGTTAATAGCATCATTGTACGCAAATATCAGTGGAGTTCTATCTCCTCCTGGATTTCTAATTACTGTATTAATAGTATCTCCAGAAAATAGTCGTACAGTTTCGCCAGACATACGTACTGGGTCACCTGAAAATGCTACTACAAGTTTATGTGGAATTCCTGAAACTCCTTGACCTGATTGAGTTATTCTAAGTCTCGCAAAACTACCACTTGCTTCATTGTAAGCATAAGAATAACCAAGAACACATAATGAATTATTTATTTCACTTCTTGTATCATTGTCTGGGTCTACAATTGCTGCTAGTCCAACAGTATTATCTGAACCTATTGCGACACGTAGATTGAGACCTCCAGATTCGTCTGTAAGTAATGGTCGCCATACACTTCCAGATGAATCAAACATCATATTTCTTATTTCTTGACCAGAAATTTCGGCAACTACTGTTTGTCCTGAAATATTTGTAGTGACAGAAGTTACTACTGTCTGACCTGATATTGAAACAGGTTGCCCACTTATACTTACAGGGTCACCTGAAAATGCTACAATCAGTCTATGGGGAATTCCAGATACTCCTTGTCCTGATGCGGTAACTCTGAATCTAGCCCATGCATCTTGAACTACATCATATCCATAACCTATTGCCTGTGCCATTAATGGATTGAGTGTTACAGAAAGTGCATCAGTCTGTGAATTGCTGTTGATATCAAGACTGTCGCCCTGTGTATCTCTAATTACTGTCTGAATAGCATCTCCTGAAATTAGTCTTACAGTTTCTCCAGACATTTGTACGTTATTCTGTCCAGAGGTTAGGTACACAGTCTGACCTGAGATGTTTGTAGTTACCGAAGCTACAACTGTCTGACCAGAGATTGATACTGGCTGTCCACTTATTGAAACTGGGTCTCCAGAGAAAGCTACAATCAGTTTGTAAGTAGCACCTGATATTCCCTGACCTGATGAAGTAACTCTTACTCTAGCTAATCCGCCACTAGCATCAATAAATCCATACATATATGCTTGAGTGAGTAAGGATGTGGTATTGGCAGAATTCGCTAGTGCAGTGTCACTATTGGGAGTATTGGCGATAAAGCTGGTACCTGCGCCATCTGCCGTTCTAATTCGTTGTCCACTTACTCCTACTGGTTGTCCACTAATTTGGACATCATTCTGTCCTGAAACAAGATAGACAACTTGACCTGAAATATTAGTTACAACAGAAGTTGTAACGGCTAATCCAGAAAAGTCAGCAACATTGTTTATTCTTACATCTCCAGAAAGTAATCTTACATTTTCACCGCTTATCTTTACGGCTTCTCCTGAGATTCTTACAGCATTACCTGAAACATTAGATGCGACATTCGCAGTAAAAGCTAGATTATGTCCACCTGATTCCGAAACATAGAGTTCATTCCATGTTTGCCCAGATGGGTCGTATGCTTTCAGATGAGCAATTCCAGATACTACATAGACAGTATTACCAGAAATTGTTACAGGTTGCCCTGAAATGAATACTTGATTACCAGAAATAGTTACACCGCCGATTACCGTTACAGAAGTTCCACTAATATCACCAGCAGTTATAACCGAACCTGCAATCTCGCTACTCATGCGTTAACACTCCTATAGAAGATTTTACTATAATAATCATTGTGCTACTCCGTTAAAGTATACAAGCTGGCCAGATGTTCTTGCAAATAATCTAACTTTGTTAAAGTTGTCTACTTTGTAAGTCTGTGATTCATTTCCAAATAATATCATTCCTTTTCCAGAGAAGGGAGCTTCGGCACCAGTTCCACCAACAAACATTGGCGCGTTACCAGATGCATTTCGTATTGTAACAGCAAATACTACACCAGATGATAGTTCGGTTCCACCAGAAAGTGAAGTTATTACCGTTGGAACATTTGTTCTAATTGCAGTTCCATATTCTACTGCGACATTACCTGACGTATTAACAACATTACCCGATACTGTAACTGGACTTCCTGATATTCTTACTACTTGTCCTGAAATTAATACAGGTTGCCCGCTAATCTCTGCAACCACAGTTTGACCAGAGATATTAGTTACGACGTTAGCTACTACTGTCTGGCCAGAAATAAGAGCAATAACAGTCTGACCACTAATCTGTACATCATTTTGTCCAGAAGTTGTATAGACTGTTTGACCACTGATGTTTGTGACTACACTGGCTACTACAGTTTGTCCAGATATTGAAACAGGTTGGCCACTAATAGATACAACGTCACCTGAGAATGCCACTGGTAGTTTATGTACAATTCCAGACATTCCCTGTCCAGAAGCAGTGACTCTAACTCTTTTCCACTGGTTTGTAACTTGGTCATATCCACGAGTAAATGAAGTTGAAGCAAGACCGTCAACAGTTGTAGATATTGAATCAGAACCCCCATCTTGGATGTTTACATAAAGGTCTGGTACTGATGCACTGCCTATAGCTACACGTAAAGTATTGCCACCAGATTGAGTCACAATTAATGGCCGTAATGCATTCCCTGATGGGTCGTATACCATCACTTGCGTCTGATTATTTCCAGAAGCAGTGTAGATTGTATTACCAGAAATATTAATTGCAATTCCTGAAACAGAAGTAACTACAGTCTGTCCTGATATCGAAACAGGACAACCTGAGAAATCAACAATTAATCTATGATGAGCTCCAGACACTCCACGTCCTGAAGCAGTAACAGGAATTCTTGACCATTCATCTTCACTTCTAACAAATCCATGAAGATATGAAAGTGTGTTAAGTGAATTGTTAGCTGTACTTCTTGTGTCTGTAGATGGTGTTAGAACGGTAGCAATAATACTATCAGGAGATGGCCCGCCAATACCTACTCTGAAAGCTCCAGCACCAGAAGCTACTGATTCTACATTAAGCCATGCATTACTTAGTGGGTCAAATACCTGATTGTATGATTTGCCAGAAACTGGATAACTTGTTTGACCACTGATATTGACCTGACTTCCAGAAATTCTTACTGCCTGACCAGACATCTGCACAGCGTTATTACCAGAAATTAGGTAGATAGTCTGACCAGAAATATTAGTTGTAACGTTGGCTACAACAGTTTGACCCGAAATTGATACTGGTTGTCCTGAAATAGAAACCATATTGCCAGATACTGAACCTATGATAGAATCTCCAGAGAATGTAACTACTAGTTTACGAGCTTGTCCTGAGATTCCTTGTCCTGATGATGTTATCTCTAGCCTATTGTATGAATTAACGCTTCTGTCAAAAGCATAATTCAAATTTTGTACAATTGGTATAGGTGCCGCTCCCGCTACAGTATCAACAGTAGCTGGAAATTCGACCCAATTACCAGACGTAAAATTAAATACTTCTGTTCTAACTGTCTGTCCAGAAATTCTTACTGGCTGACCTGATACCTGAGCAGTAAAAGTACCCTGTACTTCGTTATGACCAGAAATTAGGTAAACAGTCTGTCCTGAAATGTTAGATGCCGCTGTAATGCTAGCTCCTGATGCAAGTGATGTCGGTTGATTTGCTGCGTTTCCAGCTAGATAAATACCCATTTTATTTTATCATACTCCTAATTCTAGTTTGTAGAATAGAATGTCCCCACCAAATCAGAATTTTCTTCAGTCCAAATAGCACCTGAATATGTTGCACCGTCGTATGTCGTTAGCTGTCCACCAGTAAATTCGCTATTTTCTGTTATTGCGACTGCTATCTTATTACTTGCTGTTCCTGATAACCATTGAACTACTATCTTACGGTCATTCTGCATTGTGCTAGTAATATCGGTATTGACAAATTCGTATGGAGCAAAACTTGTGGTAAGAGACGCTGGATTAAACTTTCCGAATGTTCCAAGTACCTCATCATTATTTCTTAATAAAAGTACACTTGCTCCACTTACACCCGAAAGTGGCGAACCTACCTTTTTAAGATACACTCTAACTTTCTGTATGTTTTTCCCAGAAAGTGGATATGGTGAACTAGATGTCATCTTTTCACCTATCCTGAATCTATCATTGTCAAGATTGTGGTCACTAGTTTCTAGCGAAACTACGTATGGAGTATTCCACGTAGGTTCTTTCGTTGTAAAGTTTGACTGGAATGTACCAGAGAAATAGTTTCCAGCCAAGTCTCGTGCTCCACCAGAAAGTACGTTCATTGTATACTTTTTGACGTAATCTAGATTATTTGATGGGTTTATTCTTACAGTTACTAGGTCAGAGTCGAGAGTTACTGTAGCAGGAACGTTGGTACCAGAAAGTTGTAGGAATATTTTAGAGCTATTAATACTTCCTGACTGTAACGCTTCGCTGAATGTAATTGTCTTGTCATTTGCAATTCCTGCATCAATATCTCCTGATGTGTTAAATGTACCACTTACTCTGGGTAGAGTTGTATCTGGCGGTGGAGCAGTAGATATTGTAGTCCAGTGCCATGTCGCTGATGCCACCAAAGCATTTCCAGCTTCATCTGTAATTTGAGTGCCAAGTCTGGCAACATAGATGAAAGAACCGCTTATCGCACCAGAATATGGTGAAAATATTGCATTCATGTTGTTGCTTGGATTGAGAAATGCTATACCAGATACAAGTGGCTGACCAGCACCAGATAATCTAACAGTAAATGAAGTTGTATCAATAGTACTTGATGCTATTGGTTCGTCAAATGTAGCCGAGATAAGCGCGTCATGTTCTACACCTGAAATACCAGAAACTGGTGTAACTGACAACAAAGTTGGAGGTGTTGTATCAGAAGGAGGACTGTAAATACCAGATGTATCGACAGTGATTTGAGAAGTATCGGCCAGTAAGAAGACACCGAATTCAATGAACTGACCTGAAACAGTTGACATTATAGTCATTCTATTGGCATTTTTAATTGGAACTGTCATAGCTTCATTTCCATACAGTCTCATTCCTCTTCCTGAATACACAGCGTTTTGTCCAATTCCACCAACAAACATTGGACCATTGCCACTCGCATTTCGAATCCAAAGTTGCGCACACGGCCAGTTTGGAAATTGAAAGCCACCGCTGGCCGCCGTAATTGGAGTGTCTACGGCAGATACAAAATTATCAAAAGCTTCAGCATTGAATAAATGCCCTGCTTGACTTACCTTCGTTGCGGTTTCGTCTGGACCAATAATAACGTTGTTAGTTGAAGTAGGCATGAAACTTTCTACTAGAAGAATGTATTACTAACTTAAATATAAATAAATTAGAATTGGATTTGGAAGTTTGATTGAACTATCGCTGTTTTAAGGTGACCACATTGAACCCGTAAGTCAACCCATACTGGTATTCCCAATTTTTTCATTTTTGCTTGAAAGTAAAAGTCTTCGCTGTGCAAACCGCCTTCCGATATTTTGTAATAAAATAGCGGGCGCTCTTCTACAAGCATTTTCTTCATTAATTCTTTAGTTAGCAAGCAAAAGCCCATGCCACATTTGTCTACCTGCATCATTGGATTTGCGGGCATGTTGGCTGGTCCCATACGTCTGATATCAAGTGGTTGCTCGTCAATCCACGCGTTATTTCCAGTATATAGAGAATTCCAGTAAATTCCAGAAACAAAATCAACGTTATCTTGTATTAGAGTGTAAACACCATATGGTGGCGGTAGTATATCAGTATCTATGAATAATAGATGTGTAAGCTGAGGAATTGCATTGAACTGATTTACTATTGATTCTCGTGATTGTGCTATTCCGTATTTATTATCAATAATTATTGTGGCCGTAGGATAGAGATGTCTTATTTCAGAAAATGCAAATGCCCATCGAAAATCAATTTCACTTTTTGCAGGAATTCCTATCGCCAGATTAACTGGTTTTCCATTTATCGGTGGTAACTGTGGTATTGGTTGCGGTGTAATTACTGTAGCAAACGGGTCTATCTGTGGTTGTTGTACTTGTTGTATCTCTTGTCTTGTTTCCTGTGGTGGCGGTGAAACCTGACTGATATCGCTTGGTGGCACAGCCGTTATATTACTTGTCATTTTCTTAATTCCCGTCACATTATTAGCTTTGATTTGGCTCATTTGGCTCACTTGGTTCGTTTACTGCTTCTTCTGTTTTCTTTGATTCCTGCGCTTGTGTTGTTTCATGTTTTTCAAGTACGTCAGATAGGTCAGACCAGTCTTCGTCTTTTTCAAATCCTATAATTTCTCTACATCTGGGTTTTCCACCTTCTTCAAATGTTTTACAATCTTTAATGTAAGGAAGGCCATCAATATCTCTGTCTTCAGCTATCTTTTGACCTTCTGGCGTATCAACTTCAATTTTATTATAATTTATTCTATTATCGTGTTTTACAGCACTTGAAAGAAAACTATCCCCCTCTACACAGACCCCACATGCCTTATCATCTTCTGTGTCTTGAGTTCTGCCGACAAATGTAATATCGCGTTTTACATAATCCTTCTTGGGCATATAATATTGTTCTATTTCATTCTCTATTAAAAAACTTATAGAACTATTTATTTATGGAGTTCTTTTTATAACTAGTGTAATAATGGCGAATTGTACATGTTCTGCTGGAAAAGTTCCTGGCACTCTCAAATTTACTTGGACTGGTACTGGCCATCCGCCATATGTTTGGGATGGTCCTCCAGGTTACTGTAATCCACATGCATGTAGTAATAGTAAATGTAAAGCTAATGGATGTGCGCAAGCGAAGAGGGGCTTTTGTAGTAGATATGGAAAAAACTGTGGTCTTGACCTAAAGACAAGAAAACCCATTAGAGTTTGTGCTAATGAATCATGTCCAAAAGTAACTGGTGTTACACCACCAAAACCTGTGAATAAACCTCCAGTTAAAACTGACCCCAACCCAAAGGACTCTATTGACGCAGAGGGAAATGCCACACCAGAATGTAAAAAAAGGATGGGGGTAGATGCCGATTGCTGTGGTTACGGGGGAATTCTTGCTGGTCCTATTGGAGAATGGGCATGTGTTCAGGGCAAGAGTGTTACAAAACAATTAATCAATTCAGGAAATCTTGGTAAAGATATTGCAACCACATTCCAAGGAAACATGCCACTTGTCATTATAATGGGTGTCGCAATGGGCGGAATGCTACTATTTTCATTGATGATGAAGAAATGATTCCACATTATAATCCCGAAGACAAAAAAATACCAATGTCTTATTACGTTGAGAAGATATTCTCAAACGCAATAGGCAAATATGTTCCATCATCAACGCCGATAATTGATATTGAAGGAATAGAAATAGAACCACAAAAATCGTACAAAGTGTTAGATACAGGTGAACGTGGCGAATTAATGTATGTAGAAGTCGCAGTCAATTCTACACAGATAACACCAGAGATTATTCTATACAATGAAAGAGCCGAACCCGTTACGGTAGTTAACAAAAGAACCTTTCAACAGCTTTTAGCTCTGGGTAGAGGTATGACACCAGGCCGTGTGCAACCATCGGCTACTGGTCAAACTCAAGACGAAATTGGGTTTTTTATGCCAAACATGTTTCATATTGCAAGATACAAAGATGACCAGTTAACATCTTGGTTAGATACCGCAGAAGGAAATGAGAATCCAGATAGATATATTGTCGGCCGAATTGTGTGTCAACCATCAATGCCTTATTCATCAATTAGCATTTACATTAAAAACACAACTACAGACTCTACAAAAAAAGTATATTCTGTTTCAGTGGGAAGAACGGTTTACGAAACTCCGCAGAATACAAAGATAGACATACCGCAGAATCTCAAAAGTGTTGAAGTTATGGGAGAGGAAGTTGAGGTAGTAGAAGAAGAACCAACAGCACAAGAATACTCTAGCTTTGTATACGACGTCAGTCCTGCTTAGTCTTTCTAAATCTGCGATATAATTTACTATAACACTTGTGACAATACCATTTCGTCTTTTTTCTGGCATGCGGGTCTGGATGTCTTCTCCATTGATTCCATCCCGTAGTTTTATTTAAAAAAGTCGTTTTTGATTTACATGTAGTACAAGCCTTATTTGGTTTCATATACGATGACGCTTGGTTGTCTTTCAACGTTATCTTTAGTATCAACCGCCCGTATTTCTATAGCTTTTGTTCCATTTGATTCAGGTTTTGTATATACCAAGATAGGCGATAAACATTCTTTGAATTCCATTGAATTTATGTTACATTCAAAACGCTGTATACCTGAAGTGTCATTAGCATGAAATTCTACAGTAAAATAATCCCCTGTTATCGTATAAGTTCCATTTGTTATATTCAATGGTATCATATCATTATCTTTCACTAAATCAATAGTTGTTACTGGCGGTAGCAAATCGGCAGTTGAATTAGCATGTAGACTGGGGGTGTTTTCTGGACTGTTTGTTCTATCAGCATAAAGTTGTTCAAGTGGTACTACATCATCTTCATTTTTATAATGTTCATCAAGCAGAGGTATTTTTTTTCCATTAGGCAATGTTGTAGTCGTAAAACCTACAAATATAACACAAATAACGGCCAGTGCAAATAAAATTCCCGCTATTGGTTTATTCACTTTCATTGTATATTCCCCGATGGCTTGGTTAAGCAACCTTTACACACACATCCAGAAATAGCACCGCTTATCTGTTTTAATCTCGAATCAATAAATGGTTTAAGTTCGGGAGCATTACACCAACATTTCTCATAGTCGGGGTCATTTGCCTTACAATCAAAGCCACCTAAACAAACAGGACACTTCTTATTCGTCATCTATAAAAATTGAATAACTTATAATTTAAAAACTATCTGTCAGATAGTTATAGAAGATTCATCAACTTTATCAGCTATTTCGTTAATTGAAAACTGATGTCCTTGAGTACAGCCATAATAAAGTGGCACAGGTTGCGGTTGAATGTATACACCAGAGGGGTCTAAATAACCTGTTAAAGCTGGGCCAAAACCGAGATTGTTAGCTGGAAAAATCATGCTTTCTTTGCCTTCGCGTCTACAATGCGGACACGCCAAGTCGGTTATTATAAGAAAAATCTACTATAAAAATATTATGCGCCACAGCCACATCCTTCTTTCTTTTCACCCATTTCTAATGGCATATCGGAAGCTTGCTCAGTGGTTTCTGGTGCTTTTTCGACAGGTGCTCCAGCTTTTTGCATCATAATATAACCGACCCCAGCTAAAGCGACCAAGCCTAATCCCCACACTAATACATCGTCTTTTTTCATTAAACGTATATTAGTCAATAGGGGGATAAAAAAGTTATAGTAGAAAAATGTCAAGACAATTTGGTTCTGGTCCTATTGTTCCTACTTGCCGTCTTTGTGGCACTAAAGAGAACTTGGAATACTGTAATATATGCAAAAAATACTTTTGTGCAGAATGTAAGGAAAAATATCCTGAGAGGGTTGAAGCTATGATGCAAGAAAAAGTTGTAGACCCGATAAAGAACTTTCTAGACGGTTTGTTTGGTCAAAAATAAAAAATTAGTTGGTGCTATTTGATAATAGCGTGTCTGGTAGATTAATTATGTTTCCGCCTTGACCGTCAGATACTTTTGGCAAGATACCATCCCATTTGTTGACTTTCTGATATTCAACATAGTTTGGCGAACTGGCTAGAGCTACTTGAATCAATCTAATTGCTTCTGCTTGACCTTCTGCTTCTGCTATGGTGGCGTTTTTGTTTGCGTCTGCATTTACAATCTTTTGCTGAGCATCAATCCTTACTTTTTCTAATACGTTTTGCTGTGTAACTAATTGTTGGCGTGCTACCTGTGACTGCTCTATTGTGTCTGTGAATTGCTGTGAGAATGCAAAGTTTGTGATTGTAACACCAGTAACTAGGATGTTATATGATTCCAATGAATTTCTTAGCAAAGTCTCAATTTGTGTTCTTACTGTTTCTCTTTGTGTGATTAATTCGCCCGCATTGAATTTGGCACTGACTGCTTTGACTGATTCTGAAATTCTTGGATTAATGATTTTAACCGCATAGTCTAATCCTAATGTCTTGAATATTGTTACAGCACTTTCTGGATTGATTCTAGAGTTCACAGTTACCGATATTTTTACATCCTGCAGGTCCTTTGAAGCCGCACCCGCGTCCTGTGTAATACTTGATACACGGATGGACATTGGTATTACATTATCTGCAAATGGATTCACTATATGCATTCCTGGCGTCAATGTTGTTTCGTGTACTTGACCAAATGTTGTTTTAAGACCTACAGTACCTGATTCTACTGTTCTAAAACCTGCCATTGCAATCATACCGACAATAATAATTACAATTGCAATACCTATGATTATCCCTACCTTCTTTCTTCCGCTCATTGGTTCTTTGCCACCGTCACCTTCTCTATGTCTTCTTGGTCGTTCTGGGTCGTCTGGGTCTCTATGTCTGTCGAATGGATTATGCATATAATCCCCTCCTGAGTATCCTTTTGGATATGTCATTCATTAGAAACGGGAGTAAAAGTAACTATAAGAGCTTTGAGGAAGATTCTACTAGAAGAAAAAAACAAAAAAGTTGGGTGTTACCCCTAAGTTTACTTATTTACTGCGTGATGCTTTGCGACTGCTCCTGTAATTGATGTTCTTACTGTGTCTGTTCCTAATACAGCTAACACCAGTGTGATATATGCAACTAACAACACCGTTTCGTCTGCTGCCGTTTTTAATATCTCAGTGCTTGCAAGCGCTATAGCCAAACCAGCCAATATACCAGTTATGAGTCCTGATATAAATTTCCGTGTATCGAATGCTTCAGTCGTCTTATTCCATCCGAGAAACGCGCTGAGTGCTCCTGCTGCTGCTCCCACTACAAATCCAATCGCTACTGCTACAAATGCTTCTACCATTGTTAGAATGTACTGTAATAATGTTACTTAAGAAAGTTCTGTTCGAATATCTAATTTACTTATATACCTATTTTAGTCCGCCTAGTCCTTATATTCAAAATGCGAGACCCGAATATGAAAAGGGCACTTAAATTGGCTCGTACTATGGGAAGGACGCCCAGTTGGTACAAAAGAGCCACAGTTTCACCAGAAGCTGTTGCATGGATTGTGGATACTATAGATTATCCGTTAGTACAATCAGGACTGATAACAAGAAAAAAGATACAAGATATTATGAATGTGTACTTGAGATTTTGGTCTGGATGTATGTCAATGGCCAAAGTTATTGCACTTGAAACTAGAAGTGGTGTTAATACTCCAGAATATAGAGGTAAAACATCAAAGAAAATAATGCGTATTGCAAAGAAGGATAAGGCGTATAGAGATGGTGTATGTGCGGCCATGATGTTTAAGATATATCGTAATCAGGAATATTCAGTTACTGGAATTGATAAAACAATAATAAAACAATTGGGATGGACTCCTAAGAAATGAGAATTGATTTAATTTCTTCTTGTACTTATCGTGCTTGTGTACCATGGGATGAAAATAATTTAGCGTATTATGGGTCAGAGATGATGGCGGCCATTTTGTTAGATGCCATGGCCAATAGAAATCCAGACTGGGAATTTCACTGGTATGCGCCCGCTGGTTCATCAACCTTTGACTGGAAAGATAATATTACATTTCATCCACTACGTCTAGATTTTGGAAAAGCAAGTGACCACGAAATACTGGATGAATCTAGCACTGAAGGTCTAAAATATGATTATATCACAAAATCTGATTTTGTTATAGACCATAGCGCAAGTGCGTCCAATGTTGAAGAAGCAAGATGGTATAGTGGTTTTAAGAAATACGTCTGTTATAGAAATGGATATGTTGCCTTTAACAGTCCAAGACTTGATATAAATCAGCGACATTATATCGTTCCTTCAATACAAAATCAAAAAATATTCGAACAAAATGGATTTGCTTCAACTGTAATAGGATATGGAATCCCTGGTGGCTTCTATTATAAACGAGATAATATGATTGAAGAATTCTGGAGTTATTTTCAAGAAACCTATAACCTAAGCCCAAAAGAATATTTCTTATTTTTACACAGACCCACAAAGGATAAGGGTATAGATAAGATAATCAGACTGGCAAAAGAATTGCCAGATAAAAAAATAGTCATTGCTGGTAACGCGCCAATAGCAGAACATCAGAGGTCATTAATCGAAGCTAAAAGAGCGGGGCTTGGTCTTAACAATCTGCAATTTGTAGATATTCCACTAAATCCACAACATCATGAATATCTCAGAGAATTAGTAAGAGGTGCAACCGCGTTTCTTTCACCATTTGATTACCCAAACTACATAGAAGGATGGGGAGTGCTTAATGGAATTGCTTGCGCTGTAGGAACCCCACTTATTATCACAGATTCACCAAGTACTCGAGAATTATGGATAGAAAATAAAGACGCTATCTATATTGACGGATATTATTCACTCAAACGCACGGTAGAACACTTTGATTCTTATTCTGAACTAAAACCAGAGAATAAATTTAGTGTAGACGATTATGCTAGAAAATATGAAGAGCTGGCAGAGCTGTACAATTCAGGTGCTGATATTCCGTGAATATTGTTCTATTACACTTTTCCTATGTGTTTAATAATACGCTTTATTGTAAATTAAACCATGGTAAATGATTGGAGTGCGTGGATTAACGGTAGAGAACAAGATAGAGGTGTGATGTTTTGGTCAGGTCTGTTCTTTTCGGCATTGTGTTTCATGTTCGCTATTCTTGTACTTAAATTCGGTGGCGGTAGAACATCTTTAGTATTTCTGATAGCGGGATTAGCTTTCTTTATACCATTGGTAATACAACCATATGGATTTAGATGGGCATTTGGTCCGCAACATAGAATGAGTCCGATATGGGATGATTTTAAACTTAGAAAAGGAATGACAGGTAAACAAATCTTTAATGAAATGCATCTTCACACTTCTGGTGAAGCACAACAAGAAGTCGCAGAATTTCTGCATGATGATGTAAACAGTGTTAAAGTAAGTGGCCCTTTGGCTGAAGCACAAAAAGCGTTAGCAGTTGAATTGAGAAAAGAACCGTGGGAAGTACTTGACGTGCAAGAAATAGAGGGTAGGATGTACGCACTTGTAAAAAAGAATCGTTTGAATAAGATAGATGATAATCGTAGAACAAGACAATCATTAAGCTATACCGCGACATACGCGCTTGCTGGAATCAATGATGAGGGATTTTACTTTGTTCATCCACTTGAAACCTTCGTTGGCGATGCTTCGAAAGAAAGTCTTAGAAATATTGTTGACTGGGTCAATCGTAAATATGATGGATTCTACGGCAGATTACAGGGTGATATTCTGTACAAGATGATTCCACTTGAAAAAGACAGTGCTACATATTATACATACAACGTGAGTAGATTTAGTAGCCCACATCTAATTCAAAAGGAAGAATTTGATAAAATTCAGAATCCAGATTCAGACTCTATAGAATTAAGCCTAGAAGATTTAGGTAGACATCGTTTGGCCGCAAGGGGTGTGATAGCTACTCATCAGGTTGACCCAACTGTATCTTTCAGAACAAACTACTGGTCTGTAATAGCCAATAAAGTAGTAATCCATCATCCAGAACATCAAAAGACTGAGTTAGAAATACCTAAAAATCATGTTCTAGTACTCGCAGTACAGGACGGCCGACGTATGGTTGAAGAACAAGTACGTTCAGATTAATCTAACTGTGCGGTAGGTAGATAATCTAGATTATTTTCTTTCTTCCAGTCAGCTTCTGTAGCAAAGTGATATTTACCACTTTTCTTCTCAATTCTCAAAACATCACGTTTGATTACTCCGTCATCACTCGTATAGAATTTGTATCCAGAGTCTTTATGTAGTTTGTATAATGTCGGCGTATCATAGATATTGTTACCAATTCTTACATGAGTAATTCTGTGTCTTTTGTCTTTGATTACTGAGCCTATTTGATAACTCATAGTATCTGCTTCATCTACTTGCTGTGGTGGAATTGGAGCTGGTTGAGCCTTTTTCTTGTTCTTAGTAGACCTTCTTTTCACATTTATTATCTAAAATTCTTACTTAAAAAAGATATCGCCAAGACTCTCTTAATAAAATTAGCATATTTTTTGATATATCAGAAATATAAAATTTATATAAAGATAATCGATTTGTTGTAAATCTTAACATTTATAATAGATGGATTAAGTTCTTAAACTAATGTTTATGAAATCAACTATGAAGGTAATTGCATTGTCTATACTAATGACTAGTATATTACTAGTAGCAGGTAATAGTAACACTGCAAATGCAGAAAGATGTGAAGACATAACAGGTGTAGAGAAGTGGGGGTCAGAATCTCATGGAGACAACGACCCATCTGAAAAGAAATTCAAAAAAATGCTAAATGATGATTCAGTAGGAATCTGTAAGTTAGCAGAAGCAATAGACCATATGGAAGTAACGGGTTCTGTAGATGACTGGTCTGACTTTAAAGAAACCACTGTATATCTCGGAACAACTGAAAACGTCCAAGATTGTCTAAAAGATAGATTTGAACTCCCAGATGATGATGGAGACGAACACCTAGCCGACTACGAGATACAAAAGTGTGCCACAGGAGATTATTAGACTAAATCTTCTGCATCACCGTAATACAGAGATTCAGTGGGTGAACCCTGACTCTCTAACAATTCTTTTTCTTCTGGCGATAATCCAATGTTATCAATTATTGGAGAATAACTAAATCCTACTCCACCAGTACCACTATTTCTTGGTGTTGCTACACCTGCGCCACTGCCAAAGTTTTTGTATATTCCGCCACCTTCTGGTCTTGTACTCACACCAGCGTCTTTTTCTAACTGTCTTTGTGCAACTGCACGGCCAATACCACCTACTGTACCTCCACTGCTTCTACCAGCACCTATGCTACTTCTTTGTTGCTGTCGTGCTTGTATTCCAGCTTCTGCCTGAGTCACCATGCTTTGTTTACCCATCAATTGTTTTACAGTATCAAAGTCCATCACTGCAAGTGCACTACCCGCTGTTCGTGCATCTTGTTGTACGGTTTTATCATTTACATGTGCTAATCCTGACCATAGGAATAATCCACCCAATTCTGTTAACAGACGTCTGTCTTCAAAACCAATTCCTTCTTTGTTAATTGCAATTGCTGTAAACAAACCCAGACCCAGTAATGTTGTAGTTACTACCGAACCAAATGGACTCATATTGCCATTTATGAAAACATTTACACCACCTGAAAATATGTTAGGTGTATTTGCTATGTTAACTTCTCGCGCAGGGATGTGTAATAATTTTGCAAATGGTTCGAATATTCCGTCAAAATAAGATAGTATTCCGCCTCTAGGAACACTTGTATCATCATGAGTGCCTTCTTCGTCAGGTTCATCGCCGATATTATTACCATGTTTTTGTCTGAATTTGCTGTACATTGGAAATGTTTCTGGAATTGCTTCTCTATATCTGCGTCTAAAGTTCTTGGTGTTAAAGCTCTTTTCGAAATTATGCATAGGTTCAACTGTGGGCTTTTCTTGCTTTGCTACTAGTAGACTATCTTTCATCACCATTGGTTGAATCAGTTGTTTCGTGTTTTTATCGTAAGTATCGGCAGGGAAATATTTTGTAATAATCTCTTGTGTGAGCTTTTCAATTTCGTCTTCGTCGATGGCCAGATGATTTTCATTCTTCATTTTTTTGATATAATGGAATGCTTCGTGACCAAGTACGCGTAAGCCAAAATTAGATGGATTGATGTATACTACTGGTTTTTGTTTTAGGTTAACATCCTGTGTGTTTTTATTTACGACCATAGTTGTACATGATGTATGAGTGGCGGTAGGACACGGCGCAAAAACTATTGTAGGCGTAGGAAGAGCTTCCCTCTTACATATTTCTTCGAAGACTTTTATTGATAGTGATTTATAATCACCCATAACGGTTTTCAACTGGGCGTCTTTATCCTGAATTACTTGTGTTGGTTTACATGTCTTACACGGCTTCTTTTCAAAGAGAATCTTGCAGTCAAATTCATGTTTTCCTAACCTTCTATTAACGTCATTATGAAATGAACAGACCCATTGTACCAAGTCATCTCTATTGGCTATCTTTGGCGGGTATTTTTGAATATAATTTACGGCATGAGTTCGACATTTACAATCATCGTCTGGTATTGTTCTTAATACTGACTTCAATAGTGTATGGAACTCTTTCTTATCCGCTTGAGCTGGATTCTCTGGGTATTGTTTTGAATATGCGTGTAATACCTTCCAGCTAGCATTTCCAATAATGTTTTTATCTTCATAGTCAAGCGTTGTGGCCATCATATATAGAACATTCTTACTGATATTTTACCTTATACTTTTTTAGTGAGGACATTTTAGTATAATATAATGAATCACGATAGAATGATTCTCTTAACGACATTCATGGCAGTAACTTTAATTTTATCAGTAGGTACTTTCGCTCTACAAAATCAAAATATTAATGCACAGCAGGTACCATCGAAAGTTGTAATCGGCGTAGTCGGCGATATTGATTGTAAGACTGACAGACCGAAACAAACTACACAGTATAACGCTATGAAATCATTTTTGATTCAATTGTTTTTCGTTCCTGGAGACTATGCATATAACGGCGCTTCATGTGTTCTTAACGATTTAACAGCACGGGGTTTTAAGGCTAATAACAGTGCAATTGCCGATGGAAATCACGATTCATGTGATACAACAAAGAACTTTATGAAAATGTCTAACTGTTGGGGTGTAAAATCATTCTTTAATGGTAAGATAGAAGCATTCTTACTTCAAGGAGATACTAGTTTAAGCACAACTTCAAACCAATACAAGGCATTCAAGACTTGGGCTGAAACCTCAAAAGCCATGTATAAATTCGTAATAATTCATCAGCCTTTTGTAACTGCAAGGTCAGAACATGGAGCTAATGGATTCTTTGAGACATATCATCCAATAATTGCAAAGAACAATGTATCAATGGTACTGCAGGCACATAACCACAACGAACAGGTTTTCAAAATTGACGGCGTATATTACACTATAAGCGGTAGAGGACATCATGACGAAGGAAGCAATCTCTATGAAATAGATGGTAATTCATTCAAGACTTATCCTCTATTGTTCGGAAATGATAGCGTAAACGGCTTTATGATTCTCACACTAGATATGACAAAGAAACACATTAAAGCAGATATTTACACTGATGCTAAATCAAAGCAATACAGCTTTGAGATAACTGCTCCAATTCCACCGCCAGCAAATGAAGTATGTGGTAACGGAATAGATGATAATGGAAACGGTCAGATAGATGAAAACTGTCCACCTCCGCCACCTCCACCAGTAGAAATATGTGGTAATGACATAGATGACGACTTGGATGGTCTAATTGATGAAGACTGTGGGCCAACAACAGTTAATCAAACATTCAGTGTACCAGTAGGAAATGGCACAGCGATATTCGCACCAGCAAACCAGAACCAAAGTGCAAACGTAACTGTAGCAGTTGATGCAGGAATAGCTATACTACCAAAGCCGTAAAAGCTAAATACTAACCCTTTTTTCTTTATTTGGTGCAAGTATTAGATTTTATTAAAAAGACACCAATACCAATTACTGAATATTATGTAATAAGAGCTGAGCCAGCAATTGGTATCATCTATGTAATTAATAATTTTATCAGCGGTCATGTTCGTCTTTTGGGAAGACGCGGTGGCGCTTATCCACACAAATATCTGGAAATGATTGATGCGGTATTCGGAAAACTTCCAGCTTCTGATGTAATAGAAGTATGCAGTGGTACTGTTAAAGACGGAGCTTTCACTGTAGATAGTGAAGCAAATAACAGTCCTCTATTACTGGGAGATGCCCAAATTCTAGAACATATAGACGATAACAGTTTCAAAAGATGGAGATGTGACCCACCATATAATGAAAAGACTGCCAAAGAATACTATCAATGTGAATTACCTTCTCTTATGAAATTACTAAAAGCTGGAGCCCGTGTTGTTAAACGAAAATCTTTGTTATTCTTACTATGCACGCAGAATTATCAACACTGTCCGCCAACACTGAAAAGAATTGGTCTCATACTGATAACAGTGGTTCCAAATAATGAGATAAGAGCTTTGAATATTTACACGAAGTTATGAAGTTCTTTGACCTTTTTGCTGGTATTGGTGGTTTTAGATTAGGGTTAGAAAGATGCGGACACAAATGTATTTCTAGTTGTGAAATAGATAGATATTGCGTAGGTGTTTACAATCACAACTTCAGAGAGAGTAACAGACCAAACGACGTTAGAAAACTGGATGCCACAAGTTTGCCAGAATTCGACATCCTCACCGCTGGATTCCCCTGTCAATCTTTCTCTGTTGCTGGACAAAGACTGGGCTTCAATGACACGAGAGGAACGTTATTTTTTGAGATTGCTAGGATTGCGCGAGAAAAACGACCTAGCATCCTATTCCTTGAAAACGTTAAAGGATTACTTGGACACGATAACGGAAAAACATTCGGAACAATCCTCAATACGCTTTATGACTTGGGGTACGATGTCGAATGGCAAGTTATCAACGGGAAATATTTTGTTCCGCAGAGCCGTGAGAGAGTCTTCATTATTGGACATCTTAGAGAAAAACCCACCGCGCCAGTATTTCCTATCACCGACGGCTATCAAGTCGATGATAGCACATTATCACAAACACAAACAGATGGGTCACGGATTCGGAGTCCATATACTCGAACAATCGATTACAACTACTGGAAAGGTGGCGGTTCCAGAACAATGATTCTAATGTCACATTCAAAAGCAAATATTAAAAAAAGAATTCAGGATAGAGATAGCACTTGGTCACTTGATACAAGTGGTGACCTAATGGCGATTGTTGATTGTGGTTCTTCACGTGATAGAGTCTACGATAAGAACGGATTATCACCTTCTCTAGTCACACCCGCGGGCGGACGCGCACAGCCAAAGATAATTGAGCATGAAAAGATTAGAAAACTCACACCATTAGAATGTGAAAGACTTATGGGTTTTCCAGATAACTGGACTAAGGTTGGAGATATTAGTGACACTCAAAGATACAAAATGCTTGGTAATTCTGTAATTCCTGGAATTATAGAATTTATCGGAAAAAAAATAAAGTGATTCTGTAATTCCCAGATTCTTAGATTCTTAGAATTCCAGAATTTAGTATACACGGTCTTCTACTTGCGGTGTGTTTATGGGCATCGGTCCACCCTGTATTTGCACAAGTGCTTCAAGCAAGCCCTTAATTTCTCTAAGCTCGTTTACAACTTCTGTGTAATCGGCTGAGGCTGGTATCACTGTTTGTCCTTCATCTACCTTTGGTTGTGATTGTTTCTTCAGTGGGTCTTTCATTATTCCCCAGTAAAACTTCTCGTCGTATGTGCACGTATACATTGAATTGATTCCTTTGTCTTCTTCTGTCCATCCTGTTGTATACCACCCTGATTTTGGATTCTTCTTTAGGTTTGCAGGGTTGGTATTGTTGATGAATTCTTGATATGAGTTCCTGATGTTTTGTGGAATGGTTGAGTCCGCTAAAAAGTCCTTTGGACTGGCAAACCATTTGTTTGGGTCTTTTTTGGATTGTCTCCAATATGATGTTTGTTGTGACATATATGTCAAATTTTGAATTGACACCGATAGTTATAAATTCTTAGGAAGAATGTTCTAGGGTATGTTATCGGAAGAGATAGAGTCCGTTAGTCATCTTAATGCACGTATTATCACGACAGATGTAATGATTGAAGAAGGATATGAAGTCGAAGCTGGATATTACTTGCGGATAAAATGGAATTACGGTAGGCAACCAGCCAAGATGCTAAACTCAGACATCGGTGAAGAATACTATCATGAATGCGATTTATGGTGTAGAAAACGACATAGCACTGGACTTACAGAAGAAATATTCATCGAGTTTGATGGGGAAGATACACGTCATGAATATGTTGATGTAGACGGTTCAAAACATCCACCGTTGAATTCCTCTAAGTATGTTTACAAGAAACAAAAAGGCAATGACCAAGAATTTGAGAAGTGGTTAAGATTCACAAAACCCGACGCCGTCTTAATCAGAATTAATAAAGAAGAAATAATAAAAAGAAAGGATTCACCTAGCGAAGTCTACAAGTACGTCCGAGCTATGGTGAAAAAGTGTATTGTGGATTTTCTTAGCTGACTTTTTGGCTCATGTACTTCTTTTCAAACGTCTTGTTTCTTTCTGGACCTAATATTGCTAGCCTTTCGTCATAGGTCATTGTGAACAACTGCGATACTGAATGACCAAGGTCGGAAAATGGAACTGATGTATCATTTATTGCATCTAATACGACTTCCTTAACATCTTCTGGTTCACTTTTATCATGTACTCTGGCTTCTGCTCTTTCCTGTTCGGCATGTGTTTGGTCTCCTTTTTCTGTGGATGTTTCATATCTCTCTTGTTCTTTTGACTCTGCTTTTTCTGTTTTGCTCTTACTTTTGGTACTTTTTTTCTTTGCCATTTAAGCATGAAATGCATAACATCGCTTATTTACTTTGCGTCTACCAGCGTGAATCTAAGTCGTCATTTGCAATTTTTTGAAACATTGTTTCATACCGTTCACCCATACGCTCTATCGTGAACTCAGCCTCTACCCGTTTTCTGCATTCATTTGGGTCTATTTCGCCGATTTTCGGCACAAATGTGGCTACTTCGGCAGGTGTCATACCCAAGAACCCCTGTTTACCATGTTCTATAATGTCCAGATGTCCACCGTTAGCAGTGCCGATAAACGGCTTGTAGTATGATAATCCTTCAACTACATTGAGTCCAAATCCTTCTATCCATGCTCTTGGCCCCTGATTAACAGGACATGATATAACCGCATGACAGCGTCTTAGTAAATCAGCCTTTGTATGATTGTCAATTGAACCGACGTATTTTGCAAGTCCGCCAGAATTACGACATTGCTCTAATATCTGTGAAACATAATCCTGACTGCTGACATGAATATCGTCACCTGCTACTATTATCGGCATGTTGTTTTGGACGGCCACATCAATTGAGTCATGTATACCCTTTTCTTCTGTGATTCTGTTTAGTGATAGGAAATATCCATCATCCACTATCTCTTCTGGTTTTATATCGGGTAATGGAATTCCGTTCCATTGATAGCGTGCTGGAGTTCTCATTATTGATGATAGCCACAAAGCATGTGTTTTTGACAGTCCTAACATGCGTGGCCATTTTACTGGTGGCTTTGAAGTCGCGTTAGGTACGCCATGATGTAAGTGTAATATCTTCATTTTCGGATTTGGTTTAACCGTTAGTTTTCCACTAAGTATTTTATCATCATATCCACTGACCAGCAAGTAACCAAACATCTGCCATGTAGAATCTAATACTATTCCGTCACCATCGCCGAAGTTTTCTATAACCCAGTCTTTGTATGCAATGAAATGATTTATCTCTCCCATGCCATCCCATGTTGAGTCAACTGTTTCTCTTACTTCGAGTGTTCCGAGTTTTTCTTTTGTAGCTTCGTCTTCATATTCCCAAGTGCCAGGCATCGTTGTTCCTTTCGATGAAATAAGATATACCTGATGTTTTCTTTTAGCAAGTTCGGCCGCCAGATTAGAAACGACCACTTCAAGTCCGCTATATAAATTCGGGTCTGGAAATGCTGGAATTGCAGAACTTGATATAATACAGATTTTCATTTTATCCTAAACTCCCTTCTCAACTTGTCAATTTTACTTAGAATTGCAACATCCTCAGCTAGTTTTGCTTCGTTTACCAAGTCATCCTGATTGAAATTCCAGCGCTCCACGTACTTGTACCGCCTTTTGTCTAGCCAGTGTTCTAACTCTGTTAGTAGTTTCTTTTCTGGTTCATCTATTGAAAAACTCATATCTCCATCGCACTCGCTACTGGATTAACCAGTCCTTCTCTGGTAATCTTCATGTTCGATAACTCGTGAGTACAGAATACACCTGTGTGAATGAAAATAGGAAAGCCAACCTTTTTGGCAAGATGGCAAAAATAATAGTCCTCAGAATATGCGCCTTCTATTGCCGATAGGCCAGTGCCTACAGTATATTTGAAAAAGTCGGCTATAATCGATGAATTGCAGATTTTACAGTGCCATTGTTGATTTACTGCTTCGTCGTTGGTATATACCATTATTTCCTTTGGCGTTGTTTGGTTCTCTGTCTTTAATCCTAATTCCTTACCATGTGGCTTCATACAATACCACTGTAGTTTTAAATCCCGTGCTATTCGCTCTATAACTCTCATATCGATAAGAGCGCATCCCATACCTATCTCATGAACATCAATATTTCTGTCTGGATATTTCTCTAGGATATCTGGCATTAATGGTCTTCTGTTAATATTGGCCGATAGTCCGTACGGCGGACTTCTTGTAGAATAGATACCAGCTATGATAGGTTTTTTTGATTGCTGTAACCTTACGAGTCCATCATGTGGCATTTCCACGTCAGAGTCCAAGAAGAAAATGTACTTTGCTTTTCTCTGTAAGGCTTGCGTCACAAAGATATTCCTTGCTATATGTATTGGCTGACCTTGATTTCCACTGGAGATAAAATGATGATTTGGTGGCATATCCAAATGTTTGTACGATAAAGCCCAGTCAAATCTTACATTCCCAGTATGTGGAATACAGATAACAATATCAGTTTCATCTGGATTTCTGTAGCCACGGAATTCCCACGCCATAGACGTTACCTACGCTCTATTGCCAAGCGGATTTGTTTCTGAACGTCCTTTAAAGTGCTCAGGGTATATTACGCGCTCTACTTCTTCCATCTGTTGTTCATCATAGCCTATTACACTACAAGTCCAGAATATTGTACTTCGCAGGCCGTTTATCAGGTCTACCTGCGGTTCCCACGCAACTTCCTTACCATGGTCTATCATCTTTAGATTCTTTTTGGCTTTTTCAATATTCAGAACCATACGCGCGCCTTTTTCGCCAGGCAGAAAGTCTAAGAACTTTATCGGCACAAATCCACTTGCTGGAATTCCTTTCTTTGCGTCAAATGCTTCTGTGGGCTGTCCTACAAGTGTTTTAATCGCATTGGCCAGATTTAGAAGGAATGTTTCGCGTCCAGAGGCTATATTAAATGTCTGTCCACTTGTTACAGAGTCATTAGCGTTTAGAATCGCTATAATACCGTTAACCGTATCTGTTACATGAATAAAGTCTCGTGATGTTTGCTTACCATCGCCGAATAACGTTATCTGCTCTTTTGTCAGTACCTGTCTTATGAAAGTAGGAATAACCTGTTCGGCACGGGCAAACATGCCATACATGGTAGCACTTCTTATGATTGTGGCATTAAGGAACTCGTACTTCTTTTCGGCCAAATGCACCTGTTCTTCCTGTCCAAGCTTGCTCTTACCGTATATAGAATGTCCTTCAGTCGAGTCGGTTTCTTTAAACGGGATATCTTCTTCTGGTGTGCCTTCTGGCTTTTTGGCATATACTGATTCAGAGCTCATTAGCACAATTTTACCTGTAAAATGCTGGTCGCCGATGTAGTTGAGAAATATACCCAGATTGTCAATATTTGTTATCTGTGTATCTCTAGGGTTTGTTCTTGCATATGGCACGTCAGCAATGGCCGCAGTATAGACAATATGGTCTATCTTGTCTTCTTTAAAGAATTTCTCTAACTGTTGCGGGTCACCTGATGAACCCCAGACATATGTTATCCTATCGTCTTTCTCATAGTTTTGTAAAAGAGGATGGCCAAAGAAGTCTCCCTTTCTTTGCTTATCCATCACTATTAGCTTGTTATAGGGATTACCGAGCCATTCGGATAAAAAGAACTTGCCAAGGAACCCTGCACCTACAAGTAATACTGTCTTCCCAGTGTTATCGGACATAGTTCTATGAGATTAAGATAGAATTAAAAAACATATCATTAACATTACCTTTTTTTATAGAAAACTTTACTGTAACTATATGTCCGTGCCCGTTCAAAAGAAGATTAACCCAGACCCTAGGGTATTCACATTTGATGAAGCTAAACTAAAGAGAAATGACAAGACCTATCAGATAACTGACTTGAATATACAAAATACAAAGGGTCGTATCGTATTTACCGTCAGTGTCACAGTTTTACATCCAGCAATGCAGACTTCAGGGCATATGCACGGAAATGAGACAGAAGTATACGAGTTTGTCGAAGGTCAGGGAATCATGATTGTAAGAAAGCTCTCTTTATTTGTGAAAGCTGGTGACTTTGTTTTTGTCGATAAAGGTGACTTTCATAAGGTAATAAACATATCAAAGTCAAGTGACTTGATATTCAGGTGCTATATGAACGGAGAGATAGAACGACCGCACTTACTATGATTCGTCGACTACTTCTTCGTATACTGGTTCTTCGATAGCTTCGTCTTCGATTACTTCAACCACGGCTTTTTCTGGCTCAGGTTGAGATTCTTCATGTACTTCCTCTAGTTGTTCTTCCACATCGTCTCTGGCTTCTGGTGCTATATTCTCGGTTGCTGGTGTACCGAAGCTTGAACCCTCTCTACGTGTTTCAATTTCACCAGATAACTGCATTGCTTCTCGTTCCTGTGTGCTCATTGAGATACGTTCATCATCTGGTATTGATGTGTCGAGTGCTGATGGCTTTGGTTCACTCATGTTAACATCTTGCTCTTCTGGGGCAAATACATCATATTTTGACTCGATTGACTCTGGGGTCGGTTGCTGTGCATACCTTTGTTGTTCGTGCTGGGCTATTTCATTAACCACAGGACTTATGTATTTTCTCTGTGGCACTGGAACT